>ERZ1699254.314-NODE-314-length-20707-cov-4.073275_pt1 | contig 20707 bp, 9 predicted proteins | sample MGYA00581522_ERZ1699254 | MGnify/ENA primary metagenome ERZ1699254 (study PRJEB42319, sample SAMD00040329) | human oral metagenome | material: saliva | host: Homo sapiens | study: EMG produced TPA metagenomics assembly of PRJDB4115 data set (Metgenomic analysis of... | reverse complement strand
TTCTGCTGTAGTAGGTAATATCAACGCATGGCGTACATTAGCTGATGATATGTATCGTCCACGCGTATTGCAACAAGGCGAACCAACAGGTATTTGGGCTCGCATCGGTGGCGGTAAATATAGCTACTCCGGTAGCGGTATCGACACAGCTACAGATTACACACGCATCCAAGGCGGTTATGATGCTAAAATCAGCCGTGGTTGGACTGTAGGTGGTCAAGTATCCTATCTTCGTGGTTCTGAAGACTATGTATTTGATGGTTCCGGCAAGGTGAAATCCTTCTCCGTTGGTGCTTATGGTTTGAAAGACCTTGGCAAAGATCAATATGTACATGTAGAAACTCAAGTAGGTCGCGTATCTAATGACTTCACAGCTCGCAATGAAATCGGTGAAGCTATGTCTGGTGATACAAAATCCAATGCGTACAGCATCGGTGTTCGCTATGGTAAAACATTGAAATACGATAACGGTTTCTATGTAGAACCACAAGCACAATTGAACTTTACACACTTCGGTGGCCGTAACTTTAATGTAGGTAATGTATTTGTTAACCAATCTAGTGTAAACAGCACTTCTGGTAAAATCGGCCTTGAATTGGGTAAACAATTTAGCAATGGTAACCTTTATACACGTTTTGCAGCAGGTCATGCTTTCACAGGCAATGTAAAAACTACATTCGCTAGTGGCAGTGTTGTGAAATTAACAGAACAAGATCTCAAAGGCACTTGGACTGAACTTGCCTTCGGTGGCCGTTATGGTTTCAATAGCAACAATAGCGTATTTGCTGACGTTGCCACAGGTTTGTCTGGTGACTACCAAGCAGACTGGGGCGTAAACGCAGGTTTCACACATAAGTTCTAAGTGTAGATTTATTAAATAATCTTTTGTACAATAGCTAACATATATAGCCTCCTAATAGTAGAGTCATGACTTTATTATTAGGAGGCTTTTATTGTATGGAGCATAGAACTAACTATATAGCCACCTATGCATTTTTCTTCTAACCTTAATGAAAAACTATATAGACGAAATACGATATATCGTGTATACTAATGAAAATGTAAGCTACTAGAATCATTATTGATTGAAGCACACTGTATTAATAAATTTACCATGCTTAGTATGGGGGTCTCTATGGGGATAAAAGTTCCTCAAGAGATAATATCTATTACATGATAAATGAAGTAGCTCTGGGGAGGGCACTTCGAGAGAGGAGACTTATGAAACTAATTAAATTATTACCAGTTATGGCAATTGCTTCTGTATGTGTTGCTGGCCAAGTACATGCGGCACAAGATCCTTTGATGATGCCTGAACAACCTGCAGCTCCTTTGACTGCAGAACAACAAGAAATCTCTCTTGCTGTACCTAGCGAAGAGGTAAAAGCTGTAGTATCTGAATTTGCAGCATTCCAATTGGGTATGAGCAATGCTTTAATCCAAGACGACAATCGCGTAATGTCTGGTCAACAACGTTATACTAATAACGTGTTGTACTACATGAATGTTCGTCGTGACTGGTACATTACAAGCCATCGCTATAAAAAAGATAGCTATGCTCGCGTAGCATTAGATCGCTTGTACTTAGATTACAAAGAATTTTTCACAAACCACACAACTGTGTCTGACATGAACAAAGCTGAATACGAAAACCAAATCTTGGCAATTCTTGAAAAGAATACAGCTAACATGTCTAACGATGAATTGCGTTTCTACATGAACGAAATGGTAATCTACAGCTTGAAAGAAGCTATGCGTGACGGTAATAACCGCGTTAAACGCATCCGCTAATTGGTATATACAACTATATATCTATGAAAGAGGTAACGGCATAGGCCGTTGCCTCTTTTGTTTTCAAAACAAATGCCCTCGTAGGATTCATTCCTACGGGGGTTTGTTTGTTATTTGTATTCACTATTATATTCTTTATGAATTATTATTTATGTTATTTACATATTTTTTCGATGGCAGTATAATCTACTTGTAGAATTATGAGGAAAGTATGAAGGAGAAGTGTTTTGTAGTGTAACAAGGGAGGCGTATGATTATGAATCACGCAAAGAAACTACAATTATTAGCAGTACTCGGAGTTTTGACCATATCTTCTGCTAGCTTGGTACAAGCTGCAGATATTCCTGTTGTGTCCTCTGGTGGTGCCACTTATAACATTGGTTTACAAGGCTGGTCATCTTTCACTAACTCAGATAATGTACATCTCGGTGGTCAAACTGGGGCGGCTAATAGCAATCCCTATGCCCATGCAGGGGATCCAAATGCAAAGGGTAATAATATTGCCATCGGTCGTCTTGCCTTGAATGGTTCTCAAGGTGGTGGTAACGTAGCGCTTAGCTCTAAGACATTTGTAGGCGGTAAAGGTGATTATAACTTCTTAGGTAACTTTGCAGCAGGTTATAATTCAACCATTTCCGATACAATTGCTATAGGCTACTTTACAGGTTCCTACTCTCAAGGTAATAAAAACGTATGGCTCGGCGCTTCTCAAGCTGCCGCTAGTAAGGGGAATAACACTGTATTAATCGGTTCTAACTCTACAGTAAATGGTAATTTTAACTATGGCATGGGTCATGGTGTTATCTTTAAAGGCGATAAGAACTCTGCTATTGGCGCATATAACAAAATTGAAGGTAACCAATCTGGCGCCTTTGGTGTAGGTACGTATAATGTGGATACTGTTAAGGGTGATAATTCCTACAGTGTCGGTAACAAGAACCAAGTGAGTGCTAATAATACATTCGTAGTGGGTAATAATGTGAAAACATCTCTAGACAATGCAGTTGTATTAGGTAATAATTCTACTGCTGAAAGTGGTGATGTAGTGAGCACTCTTAGTTATACCTACAATAATGGTGTTACTGAAAGCTTCGCCGGTACTGCTCCTGTGTCTACTGTATCTGTTGGTGCAGCAGGTCAAGAGCGCACTATCACTCATGTTGCAGCAGGTCGTATTACAGCGGATTCTACAGATGCGGTTAACGGCTCCCAGTTATATGGTACAAACCAACAAATTGATGTATTGCATCGCGATGTACGCCACGTGGAAAAAGAATCCAACCGCGGTGATGCTCGTGCCGCAGCACTAGCTGCATTACATCCACTACAATTTGATCCTGACCACAAGGTTCAAGTTATGGGTGGCTATGGTCACTACAAGGGCGAAAATGCATTGGCTCTTGGCGTAGGTTACTATCCGAAAGAAAACCTACTCCTTACAGCAGGTACAACTGTAAGTGGTGATTTGATGACTAATGTAGGCGTATCCTATAAATTCGGTGAAAATAAAACGTTGCCTAAGATTTCCCCTGCATCCTATAACGCATTGGAACAACGGGTAGATACATTAGAAGCACAAAACAAAAAACTACAAGAAACAGTAGATATGCTTGTGCAAAAACTTAATGAAAAATAGAATCTAATATCTAATATTTAATATTCAGTGTAGTAATATAGAATAAGATTTAATATTGATAAAGGATATGAAAGAGGTAATAACATGGTTATTACCTCTTTTTATATACATATAATAGTAATATAATACGTTTCTAGTGACCTCTTATCTTGACATACATAAACATTATTCGATACACTAGTATATATTTCATTTGTTGTTCATGAATTTTAAATGTAGAGAGTAATGAAACGTATTGTGTGTATCGCCTTGAGCGCCCTATTGTGTTGTGTGGGCACAGCTGAGGCAGAAAAACAACAATTACATAATGATAAGGGCGTAGTGTCTACTAAAACAGATAGTTCTATAAAGGCATCGGCTCATATAGATGTTGCGACTCATGTAAATACTGAGGGTAAGGTAAACTCCGATGAGAAAACAGCGCGTATGAAGACTGCATCTGAAGGCTTTCACATTACGCCTGCTGCTACGCCAGACCATGTGATTGGCCAAGGTGGTCCGCTCGTCATGGATCGTCAAGATACTAAGACCGTGCAGTATAGCAATGTGGATGCAGTGAACCGCGCCATTAATGCCGTGGCCATGTCTAATGTGTCTAATGCTATGTACGGTGCTAAAGGTAAACCATGGATGCGACGCACTACACTGAGCTTCCAGTTCCAAGAAGGGTGGAAGCCGCTCTATTCAGTGGAGACTGTTCAGCCTTTAGGTCATTACGATAATTCGTCTCGCGATGTGTGGTTTACGCAACAGCGCATTTCTCGTGCGTCAGACACAGGGACAACCCTCAACGTAGGCGTCGGGTACCGTCGTATTTCCAAGGATGATCGTCGCCTTTACGGGGCACATCTATTCTATGATCATCGCTTCTTGAATCGCCATGATCGACTCAGTGCAGGTCTTGAATATATGTCTGGTGAAAGCGAGTTCCGATTTAACTGGTACGGTTCTGCTTCCGATGAGCGCGTCCTAGATGCTAATCTTCATACCTTAGAACGGGTAGCTAATGGTTATACCTTAGAGTACGGTAAGACTTTCAAAAATGCCCGTTGGGCTAGAGTCTATGTAGAAGGCTACCACTGGAACCAAGAACGACAAGCCGATAAGAATGGTTTGCGTATCGGTTCAGAGATGCAACTGACACCGCGCGTGTCTGTAGATATGGGATATAACAAACCGGAACACAGCTCTGGCGGTGCATATGGTAAGATTACCTTCCGCTTAGCGGGGGCACCAATGGCTTGGTATGGTGGCAAGCACCGTTTAGAAGAATCTGCAACGGTTCGTGATAAAATGCTCAATCTCGTAAGACGTACAAATACGATTTTTGTTGAGTAATAATTTTGATAACTGAATACACAAATTGAATAGTAATGCTATCTTTTTCATTCATATAATTTTAATGAAAATTAAATGAAAAATTACCTACTATTGTTACTATATAAGTGATATACTCTAGGTAAGGGAATTTAGTGTTAATATCAATTGTTCTTTATAGATAATGGCTTTTATAAAAAGCCATTATCTTATTATGTAGACATATACTACTATAATGAGTAGCTTATCTATTATTATGTAACTTATATTTAATACGTTATGTAGCTTATTTGTTAATGTATTATATAGTTATTATCTTATTTTTGATGCCGTGTGATCGCCCGTTCATCTTAGTTACTCTCCAACTATTTGATAGTCTTTGTGTTGTGTTTACTTCAAAATCTCTCTCTTAATAACAAACCTATATCATACGGCACCGGTAAGGGGTTCGCCTTCCTCTTACCAAAAAAGGGATAGTTAATCCTCATCGATTAACTATCCTTTTTTATATTCTCTTAATAGATATATAAATTACTGTTTACAAAATTCGTATAAGTGCTACAATATTCATATAAGACTCATGAATAAAAAGTGAATTTTAATGCAAAGAGAGTATGATAGGTTTTGTAGTTTGTAAATGGAGGTTCTAAATTATGAACAAACGGAAACGTTTATTAACCTTGTTAATTAACGGTGTGCTGCTATCTAGTTTATGTATGGTAGCTAATGCTGCAGATAATGTAGCTGGGGCAGGTAGTGGCGTAGCTATTGGCACAGGGTCTAGTGCTCAAAAAGATGGAGTAGTTGCTATCGGTAAAGGTGCACACACCAATTATGCTGGCGGGTCTGGCTATGCTAATGTTAATGGCGATGTAGTTATCGGTGAAAATGCAACAACTCATAGTTATTACGATCAATCCGGCTCAGTAGCTGTCGGTAAGAATGCATATGTAGAAAATACGATTGGGAAACAAGACAAATTCTTTGCATTTAATCAAACTAATTTTAATAGTTTTGGCTTTGGGAGTCTTCCACAAAAACCAGATAAAGTTGTTACTGGCGTAGCAATAGGTGATAATACGTATGTTCGTACTGGTGGTACCATGATTGGGTCTCATAACTATCGTGGGAAAATCGGTGATATTACTGTCAATACTGACACTTACGCAGAAAAGCGTAAAGCTGGACTAGGCTTATATTCAACAACATTAGGTTCAAACAGCTTTACCAATGGTACTGTTGCAACTACTACAGGTGCTTTAAATGTTATTTCCAGCAATTATGATGGCAATAATATTGCTAATGCAACTAGAAATTTTGGGGCTACTATTAATGGCTCTTTGAACTCCATTGAGTCCGCTACAGCTACTAATAACTATTCTGGATTAAGCAACACTGTTGTTGGTACTGCTAATAGAACCAATAATTCTAATGGTTCTTTGATTTTCGGTGCAGGTAACGAAATTACTAACTCTATTACTAATATAGATGCGGGTGCAATAACACCAGGTCTTTTTGGAGGTCCATCCTCTGTAACTAAATTATCAGAAGATGTGCGTAATTTAGTAAAAGATAATAAATCTGGTGGATCTACATTAGCTATTGGTGGCGGTAATAAAGCCGATTATACACAATTGACATCAATGACAGGTGTTAATAATACTGTTACAGGGACTGCTGGTAATGTTGCAAAATTGAATTACGTAACTGGGTACAATAATACAATTACTAATGCATCTAATAATATTGTAATGGGTAACGATCATACCATTAATGCTGATAATACAATTGCTATAGGCGGACTTTCTTCTGGCGAAACACGCTCTGTTGCCAATACAACAACTATTGGTTATGATGCAAAAGCTTCTGTTGAAGGCGGTGTAGCTCTTGGTTATAAATCTAATGCGACAGTAGATAAAGGTGCAGCTGGTTATGATATTAGTACAAAAGCGGCATCTACAGATACAAGCTCCACATGGAAAGCGACAGCATCTGCTGTATCCGTTGGCGATGTAGCTAATGATGTAACACGTCAAATTACATCTGTTGCAGCTGGTACAAATGATACTGATGCAGTAAATGTAGCACAACTTAAAAAGGTAGAAACTAAAATCTCTACTGTTGAGGCAGATGCTAAAAAACATACTACTGTAGTAGCAGGTGATAATACAACTGTTACACCTGGCACTAATGCTAATGGCGGTGCGGAATACAAAGTAGCTGTAAATAAAGACTTAGTAGAAATGAGCTCTGCTAACTTCGGCAAAGCAACTGACGACGTTCGTGCTCGTATCGATAAAGACAGTGCTCGCTTCTTTAACGGTAGCGAAAATATCGGTGTTACACCTAAAGGTATCCAAATCGAAAACACAGATACATTAGAACAAGCGAACTTCACTAAATACGGTATGTATGCAAGTGAAGGTAGTAAAACTGTTTACTACACTACAAATGGTATCAGCGCAGGCGACCAAATTATTAATAATGTGAAAGCTGGTGTAGCAGATACTGATGCGGTTAACGTATCTCAACTTAAACGCGTACAAGATCAAATCGCAGCATCCACTCAAGTTACAACTGTAACAGCTGGTGACCACATTAAGGTAACACCAACTGTAAATGGTAATACTCACGACTATAAAGTATCTCTTGCTGATGATATTGCTGGCCAAATTACAAATAACACAACAAATATCAACAAAAACACAAATGATATCAAAAATATCAAAGGTGATTTATCTAAAATCGATAAACGTGTTGATAAATCTGTAGCAGGTGCAGCAGCGTTGGCAGCATTGCATCCTCTTGATTTCGATCCAGATGCTAAATGGGACTTTGCTGCAGGCTATGGCCATTACCGCAGTGGTGATGCAGCAGCTATCGGCGCTTTCTACCGTCCTAACGAAGACGTACAACTTAGCGTAGGTTCTACTGTTGGCAGTGATGAAACAGTATTTAATGCTGGTTTATCTGTGAAAGTAGGCGCTCATAGCAATGTATCTCGCTCTCGTGTAGCAATTGGTAAAGAAGTATTGGCTCTTAAGAAAACAGTAGCTGAACAAAATGCTCAAATTCAAAAATTGACTACATTGTTGAACGGTGTTGCTGGTACTAAGATGAAAGCCGATCACACAACATTGTTCCCAGATATCCCTACAAACCATTGGGCATATGAAGCTGTAAGCGATTTATCTCGTCGTGGTCTTGTAGAAGGTTATCCAGATGGCACATTCGGTGGTGACCGTATGTTAACACGTTATGAATTTGCTCAAATCGTATACCGTGCCATTCAAGACGGCGTAACAGTTAATGATCGCCTTGTAACAGAATTTAGCCCTGAAATGGCTTTGTTCCGTGTTGACACTGTAGCTAAAAATGCTAAAGGTGAACCAACAATCGAACGCGTTCGTGTTAATAAAAAATAAGAATACTATTAGTTTATAGTGTTCACACAACTTAATAAGTAGCTACTATGCATACCTCAACTCCACCCCGAGGTTGCATAGTAGTGAATCAAAAAAGGAGTAACTGATATGATCAGTTACTCCTTTTGTAGTTCCATATTATGTAATTTTCGATATTATTTGTGATTATATTATTTGCGATTTATTTTGCAAAATATCCTAACGCTTGGATATGTGCGATGGATTCGTCTAAATATTGTTCAGAGGACACAATGTGTTTAGTGCCATCATCTTTTGTTCTTTCAACGGTCATGTTTTCGTTCATAGTATCAATCAATTCTTGACGAGATATTGGTTTTGCCATCAATTTCATGACGTACGATAAACCTTCATCAACAGAGTAGTCTATTTGATTATACATGTTGCCGAGGCACATGTATTGATAGCCACCTTTTTCAACTAGGGTGGATACATAGTTTATGAAATGCTCTGGAATATAGGTTTCATTTTCCACAAACGGTAATTGATCATACTTTTTAGCATACGTGTTGACATGGCCAACGATAGCAAGATGGAATAAACGTCTATACATAGCATCAGTATCGATTTCAGAATCAGGATGGTGTTCTTCAATATGTTTCATTATATCTGCTACATTGAATGGTCGTTTTGTATCCATTAATTCTTGAATGCTAATGTGCATAACGTTGGTCCACTCTGGAGGAACACCAGGCTCTTCATCTAATGCATTGTTGAAGTATAGTGTATCTAGTACTTTCTTCTCAACCCTTTCGTCATGGGAAATTTTATCTTCGTTGCTACACTTTGTTAATAGGGCCATGCGGAACTGAGTATCATACACATAATCGTAGTACTGCTCCTTATCAATGTAGCTATCTCTAGCTAATGTTCTAATATTATTTTCGACATTACTATCAAGCCATGTAATGAAGGAACGATTCAATGTTTCGTCGCCGATATAAGCACAACCTTGTTGTTGAGCACGCTCAATAAATTCAGACACATATACAGGATCATTAATAGCTTCTAAGTATTCATGACCAACGTAGTAATCGTTAGATTGGATTACACGATTTATGTTTTTGATCTTATAATCAGAAATTTGTTGGGAACGTTCATCTAGCTTCATTGTTTCTGCAATGAGTTTTAATACATTTTTTGTGTAGACCGTACGCTCTTGTAATGAGTCGTTAGGTGCATGTTTTTCAGAATATAACATAATATCCCGCAATTGCTCTAACCGTTTCCAACCTGGATACGTATTATATGAAACATAGGCAATACCACGATCAGATAGGTTGTGACTGCAAATATTAAGGATTTTATCTTTTACCACATCAGGCACCCAAGACCAAATACCATGAACGATAATGTAATCGAAGGTACCGAATGTCTCATCAATATCCATAATATTTTTTTCTAATAAGGTAATATTTTTAAGCCCCATGGATTCAATTAATTCATTCCCATGTTTCACCTGTGTAGGGGATAAATCGATGCCTGTGAAAGTTGCTGTTGGATTATATAGGGCTTGGGGTATGATATTTCCACCGCAAGAAGAGCCCAACTCTAATACGCGCGCGTCTTCAACTGGTACTGGGTCTAAGCCATAAATAAGAGCTTTTGCCATTAAAGATGTAATACATGTATTGGAAAATGGTTTTGATACGTATAGAAAATCGTCGTAAGATTCCTTTAGGTCGTTAATTTTAGATTGATCTACACTAGTAATGTGTTGTTTACTCATTAGAATATATCCCCTCTATAACTAATACTCGTAAAATAGTTCTCATAATGATTTAGTATATCATAATTTTTATCAGAATCGGTCAAAAAAATTCATAGTTATTTCATTTATGAGTTCGTATATGAAAAAAATGTGAAAGTACCTTTAAAAGGTTGTTGGATTATTATAATTATATTTTTCTATGATCCATATTTTATAGATAATATATAAATAGATGCCAAAATCGAGAAAAATCAATGAGATTAAATCAATTAATCGTTTATTTATAACTTGCATTAATATTGTTATCGAAAAAACTAGTACTGCATAGAGAAAAATAGATTATATTTTATAAAATACGTATAAAACACCGAAAAAATGAGTAAAAAAACACTCATATATTAAATTTTGTTTAACAAAATAAAGGTTCTGACAACAAACCTTGCTGTTTATGATAAAAACATGAAGAAAACTATTTACAACATTTTCGATATATGATATTCTGTTCATGACACAAAATGAAAGAAATATGAAAGATACTCAGAAAGTCGTAAAGGTATGGGAAATTTAGGCTTTTCGTTCTTTTGTATTTAAATGATTTAATTATAAGGATTGTAATTGTGTCTAGTTAAGAAAGGGGTTCATAGTAATATGAATAAAATCTTTAAAGTTGTTTGGAGCAAAACTAAAGAGTGCTACGTAGTAGTTTCCGAAGTTGCAAAAAACAATGGTGGTAAGAAAAAAGCTCTTGCTAGTGTATTAGCTGGTTTGGCTATGGTAGCTGCTACAGCAGGTACACCTGTACAAGCAGGTGGTAATTATGGTGGTAGTGCTGTTAATATCTCTCCTGATGCTTATAATGGTTCAAATACTACTGGAAGAAACTCTATAGTAGTTGGTTATCATAATACAACAAATAGTCAGGATGGCACTATTGCAATTGGTGCAGCAAATACTGCAACAGAAAATTCTGCAATGGCTCTAGGTAATGGTAACCAAGCAACTGGCGGTGCGGCAGTGGCTATGGGTGCTTATAACCAAGCAAAAGGACGTGCTTCTGTAGCTATTGGTAATGTATCTATGGCATCTGCTGAAGACTCTATTGCAATTGGTAATCGTGCGAACTCTAATGCAGCGAACCAAGATTTAGGTTCTGGTCAATTCTCTATTGCTATGGGCCGTGAAAGCTGGGCAAAAGGTACTGATAACATCAGTATTGGTCATAATGCTAAAACTGATTCTAGTGGTGATAGTATAGCTATTGGTCGTGATTCCACAAGTAACTCTGTAAATACTGTTACAATCGGGGCACAGACTAAAGCCACTGGTGGTTATGCGGTAGCAATCGGTCGTGAATCTGAAGTAAATGCTAATTTTGCTACTGCGATGGGTTATCAATCCAAAGCAAAAGGTAGTGCATCTATCGCTATTGGTAAACAAAATAATTCCAATCTTGGTGATACTATTACAATGGGTAATAGTAATACTGCTAATACAATGGGCGGTATCGCAATTGGTAAAAATAATATCGCTGACTCCTCTATTGGGGATCCTACTACTGCAAATAAAGAAAACTCTCAAATCGCTATCGGTTTAAACAACAAGGCAACAAGTCTAGATACTGTAGCTATCGGTCGTGAAGCTGAATCTACAAAAACTGGTGCTGTTTCTTTAGGTGCGCGTACAAAAGCGAAAGGTGACTATGCAGTAGCTCTTGGTTCTGCCTCTGAAAATAAAACTGTAGAAGCTGCAGATTATGCAGTGGCTGTTGGTGCTATGTCTAAAGCAACTGGTGACCGTTCTGTAGCAGTTGGCGGTGGTGCTGAAGCAAGTGCATCTCGTTCCGTAGCGCATGGTTATAAAGCTAATGCATCTGTTGCTGATGGCGTTGCTCTTGGCTCTAACTCTAAAGCAACTGTAGATAAAGGTGTTAAAGGCTTTAATCCTGCAGAAACTCGTACAAATAAATATTCTGGTTTAGCTGGTACTGCACAAACATCCACATTGGCAGCTGTTTCCGTAGGTGATGGTGCTACTGCAACTCGTCAAATTACAGGTCTTGCTGCAGGTACTAATGATACTGATGCAGTTAACGTAGCTCAATTAAGAAGCGTTAACTTGAAATACGCTGGTGACACTGGCAATGGCGATGTATTGTTAGATGATGGTACATTGAAAATTAAAGGTGATGATCCTACATTTATTTCTACATCTGCTGATAAAAATGGTGTTACAGTAAAAGCTAAAATAGGTGCTGATATTACTAATACTAATGGTAAAGCAGTAGCGCCTACTACAAACGGCATTGCTACAACTGACAATGTTGCAAAAGCAATCAACGAATCTGGTTGGAACGTAGTTTCCTCCAATAACGGTGGTAGCGTAACAGGTACTCAAGCATCTAAAAAAGTAAGCCCTGGCGATACTGTAACATTGAGTGCTGGTAAAAATATTGTATTAGATCAAACTGATAAACAATTCACATACTCCTTGAATAAGGATGTTGACTTGACTAAAGATGGTTCCTTAACAATTGGTGACACTGTAATAAATAATGGTGGCATGACTATTACTGGTGGCCCATCTGTAACTAAAATTGGTATTAACGCTGGTAACAAAAAAATCACTAACGTAGCTCCTGGTACTGATGATACTGACGCAGTTAATGTAAAACAATTAAAATCCGCTAAGACAGAAGTTAAAGCTGGTGCAGGCGTAACTGTTGCTAAGACTCAAGACACAACAGATGGTCATGATATTTACACAGTAAGCACTACTGGTGCTACTGGTACCACTGATCCTTCTAAAGTTGAAGCTGGTAAAAATACTACTGTAACAGGTGATGGTACAGCAGCTACTCCTTACAAAGTAAACGTAGAAGGCGACTTGACTGATATCTCCTCCATCACAAATGGTACTGGTTCTGGTAAAATTTCCTTTGCTGGTGATCAAGTTGTAAAAGTTGATGGCGACCATGCTATTTCCTTAGATGGTAAAGGTGGTTATGTAACTGGCTTACAAAACAAAGATTGGGATATCACTAACCCAACTGTTGTTTCCGGTCGTGCAGCAACTGAAGACCAATTGAAAAAAGTAAGCGATGGCTTCAACAACACAGTTAAATTGGCTGGTAACACTGGCAACACAGATACTCAAAAATTGAGCCAAGCTGGTGGTTTAAGCTTCGGTGTAGTTGGCGCTAGCAACGGTCAATACATCAAAACAACTGCTTCTGGTACAGACGTAGTAGCTGATTTGTCCGATGACGCAAAAGCTAAATTAAACCACAAAGTAGAAGTAGCTTCTGGTTCTAGCAATGTAACAGTAACTACAGATACAACTGATCCTAATAAAACAATTTATAAAGTAGCTGTAGCTAATTCTTCTACACCTGGTGGTGCTTCCTCTACTGAAAGTGTAGTTAAAAAAGCTGACGCAGCTGGTGACACTAACATTGCTGACGTTACAGTAGCTGGTGGTAAAAATACTAATGATCCAGATGCTCAATACGAAGTTAATGTTTCCCGTAATGCAGTTAAAGATGCAGCTCGTGAAGCCGTAACAGTAAATAATGGTGGTAATACTGATAGCCCTATCACTGTAACTCCTACAGATGATGCTACTAACCACAACACTTCTTATGCTGTAACATTCGATGGCACTAAAGCAGCTAAAGTAATTCCTTTAACTTACAAAGCTAATAATGCTGGCGCTAAAACAGTTACATTAGAAAAAGGTTTAGACTTTACAAACGGTACAAATACTACAGCAGAAATCGGTAATGATGGCGTTGTTAAGTACAACTTGAACAAAAACGTTGATTTGACTAAAGATGGTTCCTTAACAATTGGTGATACTAAAGTTAACAACGATGGTGTAACAATCACTGGTGGTCCATCTGTAACTAAAACTGGTATTGACGCTGGTAACAAAACTATCACTAATGTAGCTCCTGCAGTTAACGGTACTGATGCAGTTAACCTCGATCAATTGAAAGCAGCTCGTACAGTTGTTACATCTAATGATAAATCAGTAACAATCAATAAAACAGAAAATGGCAATCAAGTAACATATGACTTACATGTAAATGCAGCTGCTGGTACAGCATCCACTTGGAACATCGCTTCCGATAAAGTGTCTGGCACAGAAGGTACTGTTGCAGCAGGTTCCAATGCAGCTCAAAACATTGCTGATGGTAAAACAGTAACAATGCAAGCAGGTAAAAACTTGACTGTAAACCAAACTAACGATGGTAACGGTAATGCTTCTGTTGCATTTGCTCTTGATAAAGACCTTAAAGATCTTGACAGCGTAACAACTGGTAAAACAATTACTAAAGAAATTACGTTGAAAGATCCTAGTGGTACTGGTGAAACTGTCATTAAGAAAGATGGCGACCGCATTACATACACTAACGATGGTGGTACTACAGTTCATAAAGTTGCTAATCTTAAAGATGAAAAACACATTACAGCAACAACTGCAGGCAATGAGTATACAGTAGATAACGATGGCAATGTTACTATGACGTATACAGATGGTAATGGTGACTTGGTAACAGGTGAAAAAGCTGTTATTAAAGGCGTTGCTAAAAACGATCTTTCCAACATCAATAATGCTGGCAAGAATGTAATCACTGGTCTTGGCACAATCGTTAAAGGTGGCGAAAATGTTAACGTAACTGTAGCATCTGATGCTACTACTGGCCAAAAAACTTACACTGTAAATGCTGTAACTCCAGCTGTTTACACTAAAGCTGATGGCACTAAAGTGGTTAAACGCCCAGATGGTACTTTCACAACTAATGTTGATGGTGCTCCTGGTAATGATGTTCCTGCAAGTGATGTTATCGTATCCATCCAAGATGCAGCAGGCAATACAACTGGTGGTAACTCCATTGTTAATAATGTTGGCTCTGCTATTAAAAATCAAACAGGCGCAGATTACTTAACTAAATTGGATACAGCTAATGGCTTGACTCCAAATGCAGCTGTTAACGTATCTGACTTGAAATCTACAGCTGATGCTTTACGTGCAAATGAACTTCACATTGCTCCTACAGCAGTTAAAGCTGGTAGCACTGAAGCTAAAGGCGGCGTAGTAAGCGGTACTGAAAACGTATACAAATACGATGCAGCTACTAAGAAAGTTACATTGACATACAACGATGGCAAAGGTACTGCAGTATCTGATACTAAAGCAGTTATCGACTTCTCCGACTTGAACATTCCTGCAGCTGGTAATAACTACGGTTTCAAAGCTAATGCAATTGCTGGTGATGGTAAATTAGATGGTGCAGCAACTGCAACAGCTGTTGAAAATGGTGGCACTGTAAACTTTGCAGCAGGTAAAAACTTGACTGTAAAACAAACTGTTGATGCAGCCAATAAAACTCAAACTTATACTTACAGCCTAGACAAAGATTTAACTAACTTGGATAAAGTAGTTGTTAATGGTAAAGATGGTCAAGCAGGTAAAGATGGCGTAACTATTGTTGGACCTCAAGGTGCTACAGGTGCTCCTGGCCTTCCTGGTACAAATGGTATCGATGGTAAAGTTGGTATTTCTGGTAAAGACGGTAAAGATGCAGTATCTATCTCCGGTAAAGATGGCGTAGGTCACATTGGTTTGACTGGTCCTGCTGGTAAAGATGGTAAAAATGCAACTGCTGATATTACTGTTAAAGAAGGTAAAGCTGGCGTTGATGGTAAAGACGGTGTTGATGGTATCACTCGTATCTTCTACAACGATAAAGACGGCAACGAACATCAAGTAGCAACTCATGATGATGGTATGAAGTTTGCTGGTGACGATGGTCAAGCAAACCAAGATACAAATGCACAAGTTATTAAGAAACATCTTAACAACGTTGTCGACATCATCGGTGGTGCAGATAAAACTAAGTTGACTTCTACTGATAATATCGGTGTTAACAATGTTAATGGCAAATTGAAAGTTCAATTGGCTAAAAATGTTGACTTGGATGCTGATGGTTCCTTGACTACTGGCGCTACAAAAGTTGATAACAACGGTATCACAATTAAGGCTCCAACAACTCCTGGTACAACTACAACTGATGTTAAATTGACTAAAGATGGCTTAGATAATGGCGGTAACAAAATTGTTAACGTTAAAGCTGGTGAAAACGATACTGATGCAGTAAACTTAAAACAATTGAAAGACAAAGTTACAACTGTTGAGTCTTCCGATAGTTCCATCAAAGTAGTAGACAAAAACGTTGCTGGTCAACCTGGTTATGATGCAGCTAAAGGTCACCAATATGACATCACTATCAATAACCAAACTGTAGTGGAAAAAGCTCAAACTCCAGTTGTTTATACTAATAAAGATGGCGACAAACTTTACAAAATCGTAGATCCTGCTACTGGTAATGTTACATTCAATACTAAGCCTGATGGTACTGGTACTACAGTTCAACCTGCTGATGTAATTGCATCCATGAACAATGGTGGTGATTCCACAACAACTCCTATGAAGTTGAACAACGTAGGTTCCACTATTGCTGATCAAGCTGGTAATACTTACTTAGATAAAATTGATGCAGCAGCTGCTGACAACAAAACTAAGAACGGTGCAGTTAATGTAACAGACCTTAAAAATACAGCTGACGCATTGATTGAAAAAGGCTTGAAATTCGACGCTAACTCTGGCGGTGTGAAAACTAATAAACTTGGTTCCACTGTGAAAATCCAAGGTGAAGGTACAAAAGCTGATACTGAATACAGCGGTGAAAATGTTAAGACTATCATTGGTCAAGATGCAGATGGTAACACAACTATCGACGTTAAACTTGATAAAAACCTTAAAGCTGACAGCGTAGTTGTTGGTAAAGATGGTAAAGACGGCGTTGATGGTAAGATCGGTGTTAACGGTAAAGACGGCGCATCTGTTGTACTCAACGGTAAAGATGGCTCTATCGGCTTGACTGGTCCTAAGGGTGCTGACGGTAAAGATGGCGCAAGTGCTAAGATTTCCGTTAAAGACGGCGTTCCTGGTGTTGATGGCCAACCTGGTGATAAATTGACTCGTATCGTATACGAAGACAAAGATGGCAACACACATGAAGTTGCAACTCACGATGATGGCATGAAGTTCGCTGGTGACGACGGTCAAACTGATCCAACTAAAGTTATTAAGAAACATCTTAACAACGTAGTAGATATCGTTGGTGGTGCTGATAAAGCTAAATTGACTGATAACAACATCGGTGTAAATAACGACAATGGCAAATTGAAAGTTCAATTGTCTAAAGACCTTGATCTTACTAAAGATGGTTCCGTGAAAATTGGCGATACTAAAGTTAACAACGATGGCTTGACTATCACTGGTGGCCCATCTGTAACTAAGACTGGTATTAACGCTGGTGATAAGAAAATCACAGGTGTTAAAGCTGGTGAAAACGATACAGATGCAGTAAACGTTAAACAATTGAAAGATAAAGTTACAACTGTTGAATCTTCTGATGGCACTATCTCCGTAACTGATAAAAATGATCCTACATCTGCAACTTATGATGCAGCTAAAGGTCACCAATATGACATCAAGATCAATAACCAAGGTGTTGTAAACAACGCTCAACTTCCAGTGGTATACACTAAACAAGATGGCACTAAAGTTTACAAACAACCAGATGGTACTTTCAACACAGCTAAAGATGGTTCTGGTACTGTCGTAGCACCTAATGAAGTAATCGCTTCCATGAATAGTGCAGGTGACTCCACTACAGCTCCTACTAAGTTGAACAACATTGGTTCTTCCATCGCTGATAAAGCTGGTAATACATTCTTAGATAAGATTGATGCAGCAGCAGCTGACAACAATACTAAGAATGGTGCTGTAAACGTATCCGACCTTAAAAATGCTGCTGATGCAATCGGCAACAAAGGTTTGAATTTCGGTACACAATCTACTGGTGCTAATAGTGAAATCCATAAAAACTTGGGTGAAAAACTTGAAATCGTAGGCGAAGGCACTAAAGCTGATGACAACTACAGCGCATCCAACATCAAAACTATGACTAAAGATGGTAAAGTTGTAATCGGTCTTGATAAAGATCTTAACGGCTTGAACTCCATTGGTGTTCCTGGTAAAGATGGCGTAGCTGGTAAAGATGGTGTATCCATCTCCGGTAAAGACGGTGCTAACGGTATCGACGGTAAAGTTTCCATCGGTAAAGATGGTAAAGACGCTGTATCCATCGCTGGTAAAGATGGCGTAGGTCACATTGGCTTGACTGGCCCTAAAGGTGCTGATGGTAGCAACGGTAAATCTGTTGATATCTCCACTAACGATGGTAAACAAACATTAGTTAACCCAGAACCAGGTGCTGACAAATCTCAACGTATCGTTTACACTCCACAAGATAAAGATGGTAACCCTGTAAAAGATACTGATGGTAACCCAATCAAACGTGAAGTAGCAACTATGGATGATGGTTTGAAATTCACAGGTAACAACACTGGTACTGAAAACAAACATGCGTTGAATACGCTTGTTAAAGTTCAAGGTGAAGGTGTGACTGCGGCTCAATCCACTGCATTCCAATCCGCTGCTGGTAACATCAACGTAGTAGCTGATGGCAACGATACATTAACTGTTAAATTGAACAAAGACCTTAAAGGTATCAACTCCATCAAGAATAGCGATAATGGTCCTGCATTGAACTTCAACGCTGGTGACCTTTCCGTAACTGGTGGTAACCTCAACATGGGTGGTAACAAAATTACTAACCTTGGTAAAGGTACTAACGATACAGATGCGGTTAACTTGAAACAATTGAAAGATTCCCGTACAATCGTTAAATCTACTGATGGTTCCGTAGGTGTTCGTGAATCTGAAAGTGCTGATGGCGCTAAAGTATACGACTTGTCTACTGGTGCAAGCCCTCGTTTCGATGAGTTAACTGATGAAATCGGTCGTGTAGGTGCACAAGGCGCAGCTCTTGCAGCATTGAAACCTATCCAATACGATCCATTAGAACCAACTCAAATCATGGCTGGTTATGGTAACTACCGTGGTAACTCCGCTATTGCAATGGGCGTTGCTCATTACAAAAACGAGTCCACAATGATGCATGCTGGCTTAGCTTGGGCAGGCGGTTCCCGTCACATGATGGCAAACGCTGGTGTAACTTGGAAAGTTGGCAACCGTGATAGCGAAGCTGCTGTAGCAGATCGTTACCGCAAAGGCCCTATCAGCTCTGCTTATGCAATGCAACAAGAAATGGCTTCCGTTAAAGCACAAAACGCTGGATTAAAAACAGAAGTATCTGATTTGAAAGCTGAAAACGAACAAATGAAAGCTCAAATTGCTGCTATGATGGCAAAACTTGGTATGTAATCATTTGTGAGTGTAAGAACTGAATGAACAAAGGAAGGTATGCGCTACCTAGCGTAGCGCTTACCTCTCCCTATTGTTTATGAAAATAATGCTTTTAAATATGAACGTGAAACGCGTGAGAGATACTTTCACCATAATCTAACGATAGAAAAGAGGAATATAGAATGAAAAAATCTACATTACTTGCTTGTGCAGCGGCTCTTGTTATTTCTACAGGCGTTGTAGGTGCACAATCCGCTCCAACATATGACGATAATTTGATTTTACGTAATCCAGTATCTGCTCCAGCATTGGGCAATGTAGTATTGGTTCCAGTGGCTAGTCCACAAACAGTGTCTGCTGTTCATGACTATGTGAAAGCTTGGCAAAATGCGGAAATCAACATCGCAAAAGCTAAAGTGAAATACGAAAACCATGAACGTATGACAAAAGCTGAGAAAAAATGGTTACATTCCTATGACAAACACAACTATGCTGACTACTTCCGCACACATTCCATCGGTCGTGTACATGGTCAAGAAGTGTTCTTGAACTGGAATGGTGAAAACCGTAATAAAAACGAATACGAATACTTTGAAATGCCTAAATACAATAAAGAAGATGGCTTCACTAATAGCTATGGTTACAATGTATTGCGCGGCATGACAGATCGTATTAACGAAATCATCCAAAAACAAAAAGAAGTTGGCGGTCCTATGACTGACGACGAAGCACAAGCATTAGAAGATGCTATTTTGGATGTAATGGCTAAAGACCAAGAAAACGTTTCTAACGAAGAACTTCGTCACTACATGAACGAAACAATCTGGTTCGCAGCTAAACAAACAGTTAAAAATAAAGCAAGTGAAGAACCTACAGTTCAAGACGAACACACTGTAGATCTTCGCGAAGCAATCAATCGTCCAGCTAACCAAGAAACTAAAAAAGTAGACTTGCGCGCTGCGATTCAATAATAAGGTTTGTAAATTTAACTATAAATCATTAACACACTGAGAGCTCGGCATAAACGATATACAATGAATTAGGAAATGATGTGTGACGCACAGTGTATATAATGAACAACTACATATGGCCCTCATACGGCGATTGTTTGAGGGCCTTGCTGTTCCCTGGACCCCGACTAGGGCACACAATCCTTATGCGAAACGACGCCATCCGAAAGGATGGCGTTGTTTTTTTGCGTTTATGTATTGTTGCCCTTACTTACTTGGCTCAATAGCTGTACAAATATAAACAATTATAAAATAATAGACTGCTTATATTAACTACCTTTTTCTATGCATTTATGAAGAAACGCTTTATTACTATGTTTTATCTTCATCTAATTTAGAAAGTTTATATATTTTAGATGAAGATAAACTTGTATAAGATATACAAATATAATGTAAATATAAACTGATACGATCCATTTTATACTCTTATATATATAATGTATTATATTATATATAATAC
>ERZ1699254.306-NODE-306-length-20942-cov-3.327937_pt1 | contig 20942 bp, 18 predicted proteins | sample MGYA00581522_ERZ1699254 | MGnify/ENA primary metagenome ERZ1699254 (study PRJEB42319, sample SAMD00040329) | human oral metagenome | material: saliva | host: Homo sapiens | study: EMG produced TPA metagenomics assembly of PRJDB4115 data set (Metgenomic analysis of... | reverse complement strand
AGGGTAACCTGCTCGACAAGGATGGCAACCCGCCCAAGACCCGTCAGATCCTGATCATCGACTCGCTGGCCGCGGTGGCCGGCGGCGTCGGCGGCGTCTCCTCGAACACCTCCTACGTCGAGTCCGCCTCGGGCGTCGCCGAGGGTGCTCGCACTGGTCTGGCCTCCGTGGTCACCGGCATCCTGTTCCTGCTGTCGACCTTCCTGGCACCCCTCGTCGAGCTGGTCCCGACCGAGGCCGCCTCCACGGCCCTCGTGTTCGTCGGCTACCTCATGTTGACCCAGGTGACCGGCATCGACTGGGATTCCCCGGAGGTTGCGATCCCTGCCTTCATGACGATCGCGTTCATGCCCTTCGGTTACTCCGTGTCCGTCGGCATCGGCGTGGGCTTCGTGACCTACGCGGTCATCCAGCTCATCAAGGGCAAGGCCGCCAAGGTTCACCCGCTCATGTGGCTGGTCGCCGGCCTGTTCGTTATCTACTTCCTGATGGGCCCGATCCAGCGCCTCCTCGGCGTCGGCTGATTCGTCACGCTTCACGCCCTTCCCGCCCCGCCGGAGTCTTTCTCCGGCGGGGCGGTCGTATCCTGGGAGGGTGCACCGATGGGGGTCGGTCGGCGCCGCCAGCCCCGGCCTCGTTCGGTGCGTGGAGTGAGAGAGGGAGGAACAGCATGTCGGCAACGTTTGCATCCATGCGCTACGTGAACTACCGGTACTGGTTCGTCGCCTCCCTGATCGCGTCCACGGGCGTGTGGCTTCAGCGCGTCGCCCAGGACTGGTACGTGCTGACGGTCCTCACCGATCACGACGCCTCCCAGGTTGGCCTCGTGACGGCCCTCCAGTTCCTCCCTATTATCCTGTTCTCCGCGTGGGCGGGGGTCCTCGCGGACCGCATCCCGGGGCGCCGACTCCTGCAGTGCACGCAGCTCGGCGTCGGCCTCGTGTCCCTCATCATCGGCATCGTCGTCCTGACGGGGACGGGCGAGCTCTGGCATCAATACATCCTGGCGCTCATCTCGGGGACGATCTCCGCCGTCGATACCCCAGCGCGCCAGGCCTTTGTGGGCGAGCTCGTTCCCCAGGAGAAGATGGCGAACGCTGTGGCCCTGAACGCCACCGCCTTCCATACTGCGCGCCTGATTGGCCCGGCCTCGGCCGGCTTCTTCATTGACTGGTGGGGGATTGGCCCAGTCTTTCTGATCGATGCCGTGATGTTCATGGCCCCCGTCATCGCGCTGGCCCTCATGCGCGGCGACCAGCTCTACCCGCGAACCCTCGTGCCGCGCGCCCCGGGTCAGCTGCGCGAGTCCGTGGTGTATGTGCACAGCCGCACCGACATTCGCATCATCATGGCGTTGATCTTCGTCGTGAGCGCCCTGGGCATGAACTTCCAGATGACGAGCGCCCTCATGGCGACGACCGTTTTCGGCAAGGCCGCCGGCTCTTTCGGCATCCTCTCCACGTTCATGGCGGTGGGGTCGATCCTGGGTTCCACGGGAGCTGCGCGCCGCGCGCCCCGCCTGCGCATCATCCTCCTGGGTGCCGCCTTCTACGGGATTGCTGAGATCCTCCTGGCCCTGTCGCCCTCCTACTGGTGGTTCGCGCTCCTGTCCATCCCCACGGGCTTTGGCATGCTGACGATGAACACGAGCGCCAATGCCCTCGTTCAGACGCGCACCGACCCCGACAAGCGCGGGCGCGTCATGGCCCTCTACTCCCTCGTGTTCCTGGGGGCCACGCCGATCGGGTCGCCGCTCATCGGATGGGTGGGCACGACCTTCGGCGCGCGCTGGTCGATCCTGGTTGGCGGCATCGCCTCCCTCGGCATCGCGCTCATCTGCGGGGCGTGGGCGATGATCCACTGGAAGGGGCGCGTAGTGCGACGCCGGACCTTCCCGTGGGTGGGTATCGAGGCGGATTCGTCCGTGGATGCACCGCGCCGCTCGGTCGACCCGCTCTGATTGGCGCCCGCCCAAGAACTTAGAGCACGCGCTCCAGGCAGTAGTCGATGCAGGCCAGGAGGGCCTCCACGTCCTCGACCTCCACGCTCGGCCACGTTCCGATGCGCAGCTGGTTGGCGCCTACGCCGCGGTAGGCGCCGATGTCGACGATCCCCCTCGCGCGCAGGTGCGCGGCCAGCTCGGAGGCGCTCGCGGCCTCGTCGATCTCGATCGTGGCGGTCACGGGGGAGCGCCACGCCGGGTTGTCCACGAAGGGGCGCGCCGCCAGGTTGGCTTCGGCCCAGCCGTAGATGAGGGACGAAGCCTGGGCGCAGTGGGCGCTCACCGCGTCCATCCCGCCGCGCTCGAGGAGCCAGCGGACCTGGCGCTCCGCCATCACGATCGTTGCGAGCGCGGGAGTGTTGAGGGTCTGGTCCTTGCGCGAGTTGTCGATGGCTGCGGACAGGGAGAGGAACTGCGGGACCCATCGCCCGTCGGCGCTCTCCTCGACGCGGCGGGCGCGCTCGACGGCGGCGGGGGAGAGGATCGCGACCCACAGGCCGCCGTCTGACCCGAGGGCCTTTTGGAGGGAGAAGTAGTAGGCGTCGACCTGGGTCAGGTCGACGGGTGCAGCCCCCGCGATCGACGTGCCGTCCACGAGGGTGAGCGCGTCGGGCGCCTCGACCCGGTAGACGGGGGAGGTGACGCCGGTGGAGGTCTCGTTGTGGGGGTAGGCGTAGACGTCGACGCCCTCTGAAGCCCCGCGCGGGGACACGGTGACGAGCGAACCGTGCGCGGCCTCGTCAATGAGGGGGGCAGTGAGGTGAGGTGCGTGGGCGGCCTCGGAGGCGAACTTCGCGCCGAACGCGCCCCAGGAGCCGAACGCCGCGCGAGAGGAGATGAGGCACGCGCAGGCCACGTCCCAGAATGCAGAGGCGCCGCCGTTGCCCAAGACGACCTCGTAGTCGCTAGGGACCGACAGAAGGGTGCGCAGTCCGTCCTTCAGTGAGGCGACCACGTCTCGCACGGGCATGGCGCGGTGGGAAGTGCCCATGAGGAGAGGGGAGGAGAGCGCCTCGATCTGCGCGGCGCGCACTTTGGAGGGGCCGCAGCCGAAACGTCCGTCAGCGGGAAGGATGTCCTGGGGGATGTCGGGGAAAGCCACCATGGCAACAGCCTAGTCTCCTGACGCTGGGTATTTCCATCACGTTCATTAATCGAATTATCGTGAGGGTGCACACGCCGACACGCCTGTTTTTCCGCATCAACGCGTCGTTGCGCCTGCGGGAAGGAAGGTGACCCTATTCTGTGTTTATTACCGCCTGATGAAGGAGGCCGACGTGGCAGACCTGATCGACACCACCGAGATGTACCTCAAGACCATCCTCGAGCTCGAGGAGGACGGGGTCACCCCCCTGCGTGCGCGCATCGTTGATCGCTTGGGGCATTCCGGGCCGACGGTCTCGCAGACGGTCGCACGCATGGAGCGCGACGGCCTGCTGCACGTGATGGGCGATCGCCGCCTCGAGCTGACTGACACTGGCCGCGCACACGCCACCGAGGTGCTGCGCAAGCATCGCCTGGCCGAGCGCCTCCTCCTCGACGTGATCGGCATGGAGTGGGCGCAGGTGCATGACGAGGCGTGCCGATGGGAGCACGTGATGAGCGATGCCGTCGAGGCACGCCTGCAGGCGCTGCTCAGCAATACCTGTGTGGATCCCTACGGCAACCCCATGCCCGGTTGCGAGCAGCTGGAAGGAACTCATTCTGCCGAGTTGGCGGTACGTTCGCTCGAGGCAGGTGCCCTCACGCTGGCCCGTATCGGCGAGCCGATTCAGGCGGATACGGAACTGCTGGCCTCTTTCGATGAGCTGGGTCTGCGTCCGGGTGCTCGCGTGGGGCTCTCGGCGCACGGCGACGTCGTGCGCGTCGCCTCTCTCGACGAGGCTGGCGAGGTCCGCGGGTACCTGACGATCCCGATGGCGCTGGCCGCGCACCTTTTCGTGCGGGGTGAGTGAGCGCTGAGAAACGACGAGGCCGGGGCAAACAGCCCCGGCTTTTGTCGTCTGCGGAGTGTGTCTCGAATCGCGAAACGCGTGTGAGAGGTGAGTTTTCCTGGGATCCCGGGGTGCAAATATCACGGAATGGTAACGATGAGGAGAGTCACTGTTACCAGAACGTGACATTGGCCGGTCGGCCAAGGTATAGTTCATATCGGTCATCAGACCACCCGCCCATTCGGAACCCGAAGTGAGACGACGAATGGAGCGGAAAAATCGTCTCACGCGGGGAACCCAACCGTGGCTCTTCGGAGCCTTGGGGTGAAGCTCGCACGCCGAGCCGGACCTCCCGTCCGAACCCGACAGCTAACCTCGCAGGGAAACAGGGAGAACATGAGTGAAGACTATTAAGCCTGCTCCGCGTCACCGCCTGGCACGTCGCCCGCTGACCGACACCATGGTCGAGGGCCTCAACGCCTCCGCCGCAGCTCGTCCGATCGCCTTCGCGTCGGCAGCCGGTGTTGCGCTGACCGCGATTGCCGCCGGCGTTGCGAACGCCGCCCCGGCCACCCCCCAGTCTGAGCCGCAGAGCGCGGATCTGAACACCACGACCGTTGCCGTTGATGACGTGACCACGGTTGAGGTTCCGGACATTGCGTGGACCGCTGAAGAGGATGCCACTGCGTCCGTCACCGCCGAGGCCCCCGCGCCCACCCCGGCTCCGGCTACCACCGCTGCGGCAGATCAGTCCGACTCCGCCGCTTCCCGCTCGGAGTCCCGCGGTGACGCCACCTCCGACACCTCTGCCCGTCAGGCCAGCCTGAACGCGGCTGGCGGCGACATTGTCTCCGTCGCCCTCGGCCTGACCGGTATCCCCTACGTCTACGGTGGCGAGTCCCTCGCGGGCCTCGACTGCTCCGGCCTGGTCAAGTATGCGTACGCGGCTGCCGGCATTAACCTGCCGCACTCCTCGTCCGCTCAGACCGCTGGCGGCACCATCGTGTCCGACCCGCAGCCCGGCGACATCGTGTCCTACCCCGGCCACGTCGCCATCTACATCGGCGGCGGCCAGATGGTCGAGGCCACGGTGCCCGGCCGTCTCTCCCAGGTTTCGCCGGTCCGCGCTGGCGCTACCTACGTGCGCTACTGAGCCTACGTTAGACAGCTGACGATCCCCGCAGCCCGCATGGGCTGCGGGGATCGCTGTTTGTACTCGGGTTGGGCTTTCGCTGGCCGTCAAAATACGGCACAATATAAGTGACTGCCACCACGAGGAGGACATCATGAGTTCTACCGAAGTCATTCTGGTCGGTGTCGATGGCTCGACGGAGAGCCTTGCCGCCGTCAAATGGGCCGCTGATCGCGGCGCGCGCACCGGAGCGCGCATCCATTGCCTGTGCACATATGCGCTGGCCTCCTACTCAGCTGCCGCCCTCGATGGCGGATACGCCGTCCTTGATGACGAGGCCCTGAAGGCGGGAGCCGAACAGGTCGTCGAGGAAGCCAAGGCCCTGGCTCGCGAGCGCGGCGCCACGCACGTGTCTGGCTCGACCGAACCCGGGGACCCGGCGGGGGTCCTCATCGACTTCTCCGCAGAGGTCGACATGATCGTCGTCGGATCGCGCGGGGGTGGTGGCTTCGCTGATCGCCTCCTCGGCACCGTTTCGTCGGCTCTGCCCGCGCACTCGAAGTGCCCGGTTGTCGTGGTTCCCCGCCACACCTCGGGCAAGAAGTTCACGCCGGTTGAGCGCATCGTCGTCGGCGTGGACGGCACCGATCAGCCCTCGTGCGCGCTCAAGCGTGCGATCTCCGAGGCTCGCCTGTGGGACGCTCGTGTCACGGCGGTGTCCGCGGTTCCGATCGCTGTCGGTCCTTCCGTCATGACGTGGACGCCGACCGGTGTCGATCACTCGGCACTTCTCGCGCAGGTGCGTGAGGGGATGGACGCGGCTATCAAGGCCGCCCTTGACGGCGCCGACGTGCATGTTGCACGCCACGCCCTCGACGGCTCTGCTGCCTCGCTGCTCATCGAGTTCTCGACCGCGGTCGACCTCGTCGTTGTCGGTACGCGCGGGCGCGGCGGCCTCGCCGGTGTGCTACTCGGTTCGACCTCTCAGACGGTGCTCGGACACTCGACCTGCCCCGTCATGATCGTTCCCTCCGCCCACCTCGGTGACACGGGCACCGCCGTGCATACCGAATGGGAGCGCCGCTAAGCGCATACGGTTACGAGGCCGGGGTTCCCGCGTGGGTGCTCCGGCCTCGTCCGTGTGTGGGGTTGAAAGCCCCGCCGAGGTGAGGCTCCCCGCACGGCGACGCAGGACAGCGGTGCGCGCACTTTGCTACAGTGGGCCCGGACAACTTGTCACGCCCTCGTAGCTCAGGGGATAGAGCACCGCTCTCCTAAAGCGGGTGTCGGACGTTCGAATCGTCTCGGGGGCACAGTAGAAGGACGCCATGCGCAACGCTCTCGGGTATCTCGTGACCGTCGTGGCTGCCCTGTGTTGGGGCGCCTCTGGTGTCTCCGCCGACTACCTCATGGAGCATCACGGCATCGAGCTGACCCTCATCAGCTTCTTCCGCATGTTCGTCTCGGGCATCCTCGCACTCGTTTACGTTCTCGCGCGCTCGCGCGGGGTATCCGCTCGGCACCGAGAATTGGTGTCCACGCCGCGCAACTGGCGAGACCTCGTGTTCTACGCGGTTTTTGGGCTTGCGGCCTGTCAGATCACCTACATGGGGGTGATTCGCGCGTCGAACGCGGGCACCGGCACCGTCCTCGTCATGGGAAGCTCCTACACGGGCATCGACATCGTTGGCATGGTACTTATCGTCGGCGCCGTTGTGACCATTTCCGTTGTCGACCTCCTCCGGGCGCGCCGCGTCACACAATAGGGCGGTGCTGCCGTAGGGTTAAAACGTGGTTCCTAGTATCTTTTCGCGCCGTTCCGCCCCTGAGCCCGAGGCCCCCGAGGCCTCGTCCACCTCGACGCACCCGACCACCCTCGTCGGCTCTGCGCGCGAGAAGTGGCGCTCACGCCTCGACCAGGACATCGCAGCAGACTCCACGTCGCTGCCGACGCTGTCCCTGTCCGGCGCGCACCCCGGAGGCCTCGCCCAGCTCTACACGGAACACCCCGTCCGCCTGAGCCTCCTCATCCGCGAACCCATCGCGCTGGGTCGCGCTCTCGAGCGTGCGCGAGCGATCATCGCCCGATCCGAGCAGCGCGCCAGCGCCCACGGCACCGGCCCCATCCACCTGGGGATCGGGACCGCCTCGTGGGGCGCGGGAATCGACGCGGTGACCGTGCCCGCGCTGCTGCGCCCTGTGCGCCTCGTGCGCCGCGATGACGACGTCCTTATCGCCCTGGGCCGAGGAGCCATTCTCGCCCCCGAACTCAGCGACGCCCTGCGCGAGCACGGAGTCGATGTGGACGGTGAGACTGTGCTGGCCAAAGCCAGTGGAACCCACGGTTTCTCCTCCTCGCAGGCAATGAATGCTCTGCGCGACCTATGCTCCGCGCTGCCGCGCTTCGATATCCGTGACGAGCTCGTCATCGGCCTGTTCTGTCACCCCGCAGCCGCGCTTGCAGCCAGCCTCCGTGAAGACGTGACCGCGCTCGAAGATTCTGCTGTCATTCGCGCGCTCGCGGGCGACCAGGACGCTCGCAATGATCTGCGCGCCGACGCGCACGAGCCCAACCCCTGCGACCGTGACCCGTGGGCGGAAAAGGGTGTTGGCGACCTCATCCCCGTCCAGCAGGACGCCGTCGAAGCGGCCTCCGACGGACATAGTGTCTTCGTTGACATTCCGGCCCACAGTGACGACGCCTCCGTGGTCGCGGCGATTCTCGCTGATGCGGCCGCGACGGGCCGTTCCGTCCTGCATGTGTCGACGTCGCCCTCGCGCTCGATCGCCGCGTACACGCGCCTCTCCGACCTCGGTCTGGCTGACGTCGTCGCGAACATCGACGGCTACTCCGATGCCCGGCGCACTCTGGCGGCTCGCGTGTCGAGCGCCATGGATGATACCTCCCCTGTCGTTGACCAGGAGAGTGTGGACACGATGCGTGCCCGCCTGCGGCAGGTTCGCTCTGCGCTGTCCTCCTACGCCGTCGCCCTGCACGAGCCATACGGCCGCTTCGGGGTCTGCGCGGCCGATGCCCTGCGCGCTCTGACGGACTTGACGAGCGGTGAGAACGCACCCACGACGCGCGTTCGCCTCTCCGAAGAGACCCTCTACGACATTGCCGTGGACCAGGGTGAGAGTGCCCGAGCACTCCTGCGCGAGGCCATCGCCTCCGGCACACTCTCGGGTTCCTCCTCGTCCGCGTGGGGCAATGCGATCCTGACCTCCGACGAGCAGGCGTCGGACGTGCTGCTGCGCGTTGACCGACTCTCCAAGTCCCTGCCCGAACTGCGTGTCCACATCGCTTCTGTTGCCGGTGAGGCCGGTATTAAGCCCGCCGGAACTCTGGCGCAGTGGGACCGCCAGCTTGCCATGTTCGATGGCATCGCAGATGTCCTTGACGTCTTCCAGCCGCGCGTATTCGAGCGCAGTGCAGCCGACATGGTCATTGCAACCGCCCCCAAGCAGTGGCGCAAGGAACACGACATTTCGATGGGACGGTCGGAGCGCAACCGCCTCGTCAAGCAAGCCCAGGACCTCGTGCGTCCCGGCGTGCACGTTCCCGACCTGCACCGCGCCCTCATCCGTGTCCAGGAGCGCCGCGACGCGTGGTGTGCGGTGTGCGGCGAGGACTCGTGGCCCATTCTCCCGGCAAAGATCGGTGAGATCTCGGCCCTGACCGACGCGGTGCGCGACGACCTTGACGCGATCGCGCCCGTGTTCGCCGCCGAGGAGGCGGACCTGGTGGGCACCCACCTGCAGCGCCTGACCACGCTCATTGAGCGCTGGGCCGGCGACACCTCCGCCGCCCGGGAGGTACCCGCGCGCCTTCAGATGCGCGAGCGCCTTGCCGCCCGCGGCCTCGACAAGCTGGCCCAGGACCTCGTCGATCGCAACGTCGATGACAGCGCGATTGACACCGAGCTCGACCTCGCGTGGTGGGCCTCGCTGCTGCGCGCCATGCTCGCCGCTCAGCCCGCTCTGGGCGGTGTCGATCCTGCCGCTCTGGAGGATCTCGCCCGCGAGGGGCGCGAGCTGGACGAGGAGCAGGTGGCGTCGCTGGTCCCGCAGGCCATTACGGGCGTGCGCCGTATCCGGACGAACGCCCTTGCCGCGCGTCCGAGCCAGTACGAGGAGCTGCGCGGAATCCTGGCCGATGGGAAGACGCCCAGCGATCTTGATCTCCTCGTCACCTACCCGCTGGTGCGACACCTGCTGCCCGTCCTCATGACGGTTCCCTCGATGGTTCCCACCCTGGCGCCCACGGGACGCACCGTCGACCTCGTCGTCCTCGACGGAGCGGACGGTCTGTCCCTGGCCGAGCTCGCGCCGATTATTGCGCGCGGTCACCAGCTGGTGGTCATCGACGATCTGGCGGCGGCCTCTGAGGGTGGTGCGACCCGAGAACTGGCTGACGTCCTGCCGCTCCTGCACGTCGAGCCCGGCCCGCGTCGCCTCAACGACCAGGTTGCCCTGCTGCTGGCCCGCTACGGCTACGAGCATGCAGGTATTCCCGTGCCGTGGACTGCTGCGAATGCGCCGGTGTCGGCCCGCTGGGTTGAGGCGACGGGCATGCCCGCCCCGGGTGCGCACGCGATTGAATCGACGGCCGCCGAAGTGCGGGCAGTCGTCGACGCTGTTATCGAGCACGCGGTGGAGTCCCCCGAGCGCTCTCTCGCCGTCGTCGCCCTGTCCGACCGCCACGCCGGGCGGATCCGCGACGCCCTGGAGAGCGTGCGCGCCGAAGAACCGGGTCTGGCCTCGTTCTTTGACCCCGCGACTCCCGAGCCCTTCGTGGTTGTCGGCCCCTCTGAGGCCGTCGGCCTGACGCGCGAGTCCCTGATCGTGTCCGTCGGCTTTGCGAAGACCCCGCATGGGCGCGTCATCCACGACTTCGGTGTCCTCTCCAGCGAGGCCGGCGCGGATACTCTCGCCGAGATCCTGCGTGCGGTGCGCGGGGACCTGACGCTCGTGTGCGCGCTCCACAGTGAAGAGATCGACCGAGATCGCCTCGGTCACGAGGGTTCGCGCATGCTTGTGGACCTCATCGAGATTGCCGAAGGGCACGCCGGTGAGGGGATGGACGCGTGGCCGGTCCTGGCCGGCGAGCCGGACCGCCTGCTCGTCGACCTGGCCGAGCACCTGTACTCGCGCGGGCTCGAGGTCGTCGCCAACGTCGGTATTCCCGGCGGTATGCGGATCCCGCTCGCGATCGGTCACCCGGAGTCTCCGGGGCGCCTGCTCCTCGCGGTGCTCACGGACGACGAGGAGTACCTCGCGGAGCCCAGTCAGCGCGTGCGTGATCGTGCACGTCCCCGTTGGCTCGAGGAGCAGGGCTGGGCCGTGTACACGGCTCTGTCGATGGCGCTGTTCATCGACCCGGAGAAGGAAGCATCCGCGATCGTGGACGCCGTCCTGGACGCACTCGAGAAGCTGCGCGCCACCGAGGAAGAACCCGTCGTCGAGGTTCCGGAGCGCGTTGACGACGAGTCCGTCGAGGAACGACTTGAAGAGGCCGCGCCGCAGAAGGATGCTACGGGCGAGTCCGAGGAGGATTCCGAGAGCCCCGCCGCCCCTCGCATGCCGATGCTCGATGACGGCCTCGACGAGGAATCCAAGCGCCGCAAGAAGGCCGACGAGGACACCACCGGCATGCTGCTGGCCATCAAGCGTAAGGAGCGCGCCTCCGAGGAGAACCGTGGGCCTCGCCCCGCGATCGCCAAGGGCCTGCCGCTGGCCGCCTACTCCGACGACCAGCTCGATGAGATGGCCGCCTGGGTGCGTTCCGACGGCGTCGAGCGCACCGACCTGGAGACCGCCGAAGAGCTGCGCGAGGCCCTGGGCATCACGCGACGCGGCTTCCAATCCGACGCGGTCCTGGGCAACGTCGTGCGCCGCACGAAGCCCGCAGCCTTGCAGGATGCGGGCGAGCCGTCGGACGAGGATGCGGCGCCCGAGGATTCCAGCGATGAGTGAACCGACGCCGCGCAAGCGTCGCCGCGTCGCCCGCTACGTGTCCGACGTGGACCGCCGCCTCATCGAGGAGGGCTTGCCGCCCTCCTGGGAGGATCGCGTACGCCCCGAGGATACGCGCCCCGGCTCCATGGCCGACGCCCCCGACCGGGGCGACGGCGCTAACGATGCGCGGCTGCTCGAGAACGTGCCGCCGCACGCGCAGGCGCGGGCGTAGGGGCTGGCGTAGGCGCGGGTGGCCGGGCGGTGCTCGCACGTAGTGATACAAAAAGGCGGGGCCGATGCAATCGCATCGGCCCCGCGTCCCTCACGAGGAGGGATCAGATGCTCAGTGGCGCGGCGTGCCCTGGGCGAGGGCGTCGCGGATCTCCGTGAGGAGCTTGACCTCGTCGGAGGCCTCGGGCTCGGGAGCCTCGTCCGCAGCCTTCTGGCGGCGGGCGTTGAGGGCGTTCATGGGCACCACGATGCAGAAGTAGATCGCGAAGGCCATGAGGATGAAGTTGATGACGGCGGTGATCAGCAGGCCGAACTTCACGTCGCTACCGTTCAGGGTGAGGATGAAGGCGTCCGAGAAATCGGGCTTGCCGATGACGGCCGCGATCAGCGGGTTGATGATGCCGTCGACCAGGGCGTCGACGATGTTCTTGAAGGCGGCACCGATGATGACACCGACGGCGAGCTCGACGACGTTACCGCGAGAGATGAATTCCTTGAAACCCTTGAGCATGGCTTCTCCTGTGTTGAATGAGGCCGGCCGGGCCGGCAAGTCTGAATCGCCGAAGTGCCTCGGCGTGGCGGCTCTGTGCCGCCGGGGAGCGCGCGCCGCGTCGGCGCTCGTTTACCGTTGAAAACACTAGTGGGGACTTTCGTCTTACGAACAGTGATTAGGGAGTAATGTTCGTCGCACTTTTTGTAATTCGGTCAGCGAGGTGCAGATTTAGGCCGAAAAGTCCGGTGTGAGAGGTATGTGACAAACGGCCGTTGGCGTAGCGGTTAGCAGGAAAAACGCTGGAAAAAGGCCGATCGGACGTTTGTTGCAATCGTGCGTGTCGGCGTGATGATCGCATCGACGGGAACGTCGTGAGGCTCCGCAGGAATTACTCCGGCCTCCAGTACCTCGTCGTCAAAAATCGCCGCAACGACCGGGGTGCCGGGGCGGCGGTGCACGAGCGCGCGGTCATACCAGCCTCCGCCCTGGCCGAGGCGAGTCCCGTCCGCGGATGCGGCGAGCGCCGGAATAACAATCAGATCCGCCTCCTTGAGCGACTCCGCGCCCCGCGCCTCGCCGTCCGGCTGAGCGGGAGGCCTCCCAAGCGTCACCAACGCCTGGCCCGCCTCCCACAGTCCCCAGCGTGGTGCGCCGAGGGGAGCCCCGGCCTCGTCGAGGAGGACCGGGAGGAGCGCGTGTTCAAACAGTCCGAGCGTGAGGGACATGTCGGGTTCGAGGGGGGTGGGCACGAACAGTGCGGGCAGGGTGACTCCGCCCATCGACGAGGCCAGGGCGCGGATCTGGCGAGCGATTCCCTCTGCTTCGGCGCGGTCGCGCACGGGAATAGGGGAGGGACTGAATTCCGAGGTGACAGGAGCCTCGAGTGCGGGCATGCTAGCGCGCCGGGCGCGGCGCCTGCTATGCACCTCCGCGCGGAGAGTTGTTTTTGTGGCCATCGTCTCCCTCTCGGGCGGTTTCTTCGCTACTCTGTGAAGTATGTCAGATAAAAACCAGCCAGTAGTGCACGCCGTCGTTCCCTCGGCCGGTCGCGGAACCCGCTTCCTGCCCATCACGAAGTCTGTGCCCAAGGAAATGTTGCCCGTCGTCGACCGGCCCTCGATCGAGTACATCGTTCGCGAGGCCACGGATGCCGGCATCAAAGACATCCTCTTCGTGACCCGCGCCGGCAAGCAGTCGATCGAAGACTACTTCGACGCCGAACCCGGCCTCGAGGCCGACCTGGAGAAGGCCGGCAAGGAGAAGGCCCTCGAGTACGTCAACGAGTACAAGAAGTACGCGCGCGTCCACTCCGTGCGCCAGGGCCACCCCCTCGGCCTCGGCCACGCGATCCTGCAGGCCAAGTCCCACGTGGGCGACGCCCCCTGCGCGGTCCTGCTGCCCGACGACCTCATGGAGCCCGGCTCGCAGCTGCTGCGCAAGATGATCCAGGTGCGAGGCGCCCTGGGCGGCACCGTCGTCGCCCTGCTGAAGGTCACCCCCGAGCAGGCCACCGCCTACGCGTCGACCGCCGTCGAGGTCCTGCCGATCCCCGAGGGCGTCGACCTCGAAGAAGGCCAGCTCATGCGCATCACCGACGTCACCGAGAAGCCCCCGCTCGAAGAGGTCAAGTCCGAGTACGCGGTCGTCGGCCGCTACCTGCTCGACCCGGCTGTGTTCACGGCCCTCGAGAACATCGAACCGGGCGCCGGCGGTGAGTATCAGCTCACAGATGGGTACGCGCGCATGATCGACCTCCCCGAAGAACAGGGTGGAGGGTTGTACGGTGTAGTCATCGACGAGCGACGCTTCGACACCGGGGACAAACTCGGCTACCTCGAAGCCAACGTCACGCTCGCCCTTGAGGACCCGGCGCTTGGAGCGGAACTCAAGGAGTTCCTGCGCTCCAAGCTCGAGGACTAACAACTATGCGAAGCGTTGCCGACTTCTACCAGGACTGCATGGCCGTTGCCCACGCGCTGCCTCCGCTCGACGTTCAGCTCGCTGACGCGGTCAGCTGCGTGCTCGCAGAGGACGTGCAGGCTCCCTTCAATCTCCCGGTCGCCGACCTGTCGGCGTGCGACGGATACGCGGTTCGCGTTCGCGACTGCGAGGGAGCAACCCTGGAGATGCCGGTGACGCTTCCCGTCACCGAGGAGATCCGTGCCGGCGCGGTCGACCCGGCCGCCCTGGTCCCCGGCACGGCAATCCGCATCGCGTCCGGCGCGCCCATGCCCACGGGTGCCGAGGCCGTGGTCTCCCTCGAGTTCACGGACCACGGCATCGCCCAGGTCGCCCTGCGTACCGCCCCCGCCAATGGCGAGAACATTCGCCGCCGCGCGGAGGACGTTGCGCAGGGTGACACGGTGCTGCGCTCCGGCACGCGTATCGGTGCCCGCCAGATGGCGCTCCTCGCAGGCGTGGGCCGCGACCGCGTCCTGGTCCACCCGCGCCCGCGCGTCGTCATCATCTCGATCGGCGACGAGATCGTCGAGCCCGGCGGCGAGGCCCGTCCCGGCACCGTCTTCGACGCGAACGGCCACGCGCTGTCGACGGCCGTCGCGGACGCTGGCGCCCAGACCTTCCGCGTCGCCGCCGTCCCGGACGAGCGTGCCCGCCTGCGCGAGACCATCGAGGATCAGCTGGTGCGCGCGGACCTGATCCTGACGACCGGCGGCATCTCCTACGGCAGCGGCGACACCGTGCGCGAGGTCCTCGGGGCGCTCGGTACGGTCCGCTTCGACAACGTCGCCGCCTGGCCCGGCCACATCATGGGTGTGGGTACCGTCGGCGCCGAGGACGGCCAGCCCGGCACTCCCATCGTCTGCCTGCCCGGCGACCCCGTCTCCGCCCAGGTCTGCTTCGAGGTCTTCGTCCGCCCCGCGCTGCGCCACATGCAGGGCTGGACCGCCGTCAACCGTCCCGTCGTGCGCGCTGCCATCGACCGCTCCTGGTACTCCCCGCGCGGCCGCCGCGAGTTCGTGCGCGTGCGCCTGACCGGCTCCCCCCGCTCCGGCTACAACGCCGCCGTCATGGGCACCCCGGCCTCGTTGCTGCTGTCCGCGCTCGCGGACTCGAACGCTCTCGCGGTCGTGCCCGAGGACGTGACCGCCGTGCGAGCAGGGGACAGCCTCCAGTGCCTGGTCCTCGAATGAGGTGTTTTTTCCGCCGCCGCACCTGCGTGTGGGGGCGCGACATCGAGATGCTCACGCTGCGCGTTCCCGACCCGGTCGGTCGCGGCTTCCTGCGCTCTGGGCCCGAGTCGAATCCTCGGCCGCGCGAACTCGTCGTGCGTCCCGTGCGCGGCGAGGAGCACCGCGCCCTCGATACCGTGCGCCGCACCGATGGGCACTGGTTGCGCCCGTGGGAGGCGACCCTGCCGCCGGATACCCTCGAGCACATCCCGACGTTCTCACAGTACGTGCATCGCGCCGACCGCGATCAGCGCCTCGGCAATGCGCTGATTTTCGGCGTGCAGATCGACGGGCGTTACGTGGGCCAGTTCTCGATCTCGAACGTCCATTGGGGCGCGATGTCCTCGGGCATGCTCGGCTACTGGATCGTCTCGGAGTGGGCGGGCCGAGGTCTGGGTTCCCTCGTCGCTGCCCTCGTCCTCGACCTCGTCGTCGGGGAGCTCGGTCTGCATCGCGTCGAAGTCTGTGTGCGCCCCGAGAATGAGCGGTCCCTGGGGGTGTGCCGCGGCCTCGGCCTCGTGGAGGAGGGGCTACGCCCCCGGTTTATGCACATCGGTGGGCAGTGGGCCGACCATATCGCGTTCTTTATTGACGCCGAGTCCCTGCCCGAGGGAGGGCTCGTGCAGCGGCGGTGGGGGCGCAGCGCGATCGACTGACGAGCTCGCCTGCTCGTGGGCTGATGCGCTGGTTGTGAGCGTGTTCCCGTGTTGTCCTGCTTGGTGTGAATGATGCTGGTGTTACAGGTGTGACACCTGAGGATACTTCTCTTTTTACCGAAAGGTTTGAGAGCCCGACACGCGCCCAACGCACAAAGCGCGACGCGTCAAACGCCCGTACGTTGAGAGGGTGGAGATCGGTGGACTCGTCATCGTCGCGGTATTCGTCGCGCTTTTTGCGACCGTACCGTCACTCGTCGCGCGCCGAACAGCTATCGTCCAGTCTCGCGAAATCGACCGTTTTTCGCCGAAACTGCGCATCATCCACACGAATGAGACAGAATTAGAGACGTGCGACCACGCCAGCGGAACCATCCTGGCCGGGCGCGCACTCACGAGCGGAGGCAGCATGCACCAGGGCACCACGGGACGTAGTCGCCCCGTCATCGACCGACGCAACAACAAGGCGGTCCGCGACATCGCTAAGCTGCGCGCCCGCCGCGCCGCACGCATCGCCGCCGAAAATGCTGCCGCACGCCGCCGCATGGTCATCACCGGCATCTGCGCCCTCGCGACCGTCGCCCTCGGCATCGTGATCGCAGCGACCTCTATCGCGTGGGCGTGGATCGCCATCCCGGTCGCCGCGCTCGTGGCCTCGCTCGGCGCCTCTCGTGTCGCCGCCGTCCGCTCCCAGCAGGCATCCGAGCGCGAGCTTGAACTCCTCACCAAGCTTCGTGGCGACGTGCGCGGCGCCGGTCGGCCCACCGCTGCGGCTCCCGCCCCCGTTCCCGCCGAGCGTGCCTCTTCTTCATCCGAGGAAGCCGCAGAGGACACTGCAGCGTCCGATGCCGCGCCTCAGACCGGATCCGTTCCCTCCCTCGTCTTCAACGTCGACGTCCCCGAGATCGTCGAGGTCGCCGACACTCCCGCACGCGCCTGGACCGTCGTCCCCGTTCCCGCCCCGACCTACGCGTCGCGCGAGCGCGTTCGCGGCCGCATCGTCCACGCCGACACCGACCTGCGCGGCATCCCGCGCATCGGCGCGGCCGTTCCGGCCCGCCCGATCGCCCAGACCGCCCAGGTGGGTGCCCGCTCCACCGCCGAGGTCGTCGCAGACCAGGCCGTCGCCCTCGACCTGGATGCCGTCCTGGACGCGCGCCGCGCCCAGTAATAGCCGAATCGTTGTGATGCCGCGCCGCGGGCCTTCGGGCTCGCGGCGCGGTCGTATGCCGGGGCTGATGGAACGGATGCATGCCGGGGCTGAAACAGGTTGTCACCGACAAGGGCGCGAGTCGTCGTGAATGACAGCTTCATCGTCGTCTATCGGTCCAGAGCGTTCCCAGTGCGGTGCGTCGTACGCGAGCACGTTCCTCGTAATACATAGCGTCTGGGCGCTGTGCTGCCGCTGCCCATTCATCGAGCCTCATGCGCGTTCCGCAGTGTTGGCTCACGGCGTGGCGCAGACCCGCGAATCGCTGTGCTTCTTCCTATCCGTGGCATCCCGCACGCGGTCGTGGTCGGCTTGCGTCGCTGATCGCCATGGTGCTAAGCTGTTCGAGTCCTTGGGGCTATGGCGCAGTTGGTAGCGCGTCTCGTTCGCAATGAGAAGGTCGGGGGTTCGAATCCCCCTAGCTCCACGTAATCGGCAACGTTCGAACCTTGCCCCGCTTCAATGCCGGATGGGGTTCGGACGTTGCCGTTCTTCGTTTTCGTGGCGGTGTCGAGGATCGTCGCGACGGGTTCAGCGGACGCGATGGTGACCTTCTCTTCGTCGTCGATGGTGATCTTGGTGAACAGCGCCCGGTTGAGCATGCGTCGCTCTGACGGTTCGGCCTTGGCGTAGAGGTCCCCGAAGTTGGTGAGGATGTCGAGGATCGCGTTGAGTCCGTCCCTGGCTCCGTCGTAGAGGCTGTCGAGCTTCCCGAGCCGAGTGTTGATGGTGGTGAGGCTGGCGCGGATGCGTTCTTGCTCGGTCTTGAGTAGGTCGAGGCTGATCGCGTCGGCGTAGTGGGCTTGGAGCAGCTTGAGTTCTTCGGCTTCGAGCTTGTTCTTCTACGCGGTTAGGCTTTGCCGTTCGTCGGCTGAGGAGGCTTCGAGAGTGTCGAACACTCCGCCGAGGACGTTTTTGACCTTGACTGCGTCGCGCTGGTCGAGCCCGACGTCCTGGTAGGCGGCCTCGATCGCGTCTTCGACTCGGTAGGTGAGCATGGAGGTGCGCTGGCACTGGTTTCGCTTGGAACGCCGAGCGCGGCAGGAGAAGTAGTCGTAGGCGACGCCTTGATGGTTGCGGGGCTGTTCGAACATGAGTCGGCTGCCGCAGGAGCAATAGATCGAGCCTTTGAGGTAGTGGTCGTGCTTTTGCGGCTTGTCGCCGACGACGTTGTTCTGTTGCAGGATCGTCTGCACCGGGTCGAAGGTCTCCGGGGTGACCAGCGGCTCGTGCGTGCCCGGGTAGGTCACGCCGCGATAGGTGACGATGCCTTGGTAGTACGGGTTGGTGAGGATCTTGTGCAGCAGCGTCGTCGTGACGGGCTTCGCGGGGAACGACGGAGTCGCCCTCGTCATCAGACCCCGGGTTTCGAGTTCCCTGGCGAGGGTGCCGAGTGACCAGTCGCCAGTGGCGTAGGCGGTGAACGCGAACCGGATGTGGTCGGCACGGTCGGGGGCGATGTCGACGTCGCGGATCTCGTGGCCTTTGGCGTCGGTGGTGCGGACGTTGAGGTAGCCGATGGATGCCTTGTTCGGGGTGCCGCCGATGGAGGCTTTCTGCACGAGTCCCTTGGTGACTTCCTGAGCCAGATTCAGGGAGTAGAACTCGGCGATGGAGGCCATGATGCCGTGCATGAGCATCCCGGACGGCGTCTCGTCGATATTCTCGGTCACGGACACGAGGGTGACGCCGGCCTCGCGGAGGGTGGCGTGGATGATCGCATCATCGAGGCGGTTTCGGGCGAGCCGGTCGACCTTGTTGATGATGCAGTACTTCACCTCGTGCGCACCGATGTAATCCAGCATGTCCTGGAGAGCCTTGCGGCGGGCGGACTTCGCGGACTCGCCAGGCTCAATGAACTCCGCGATGATGACCGCGCCCAGTTGCTGAGCTTTCCGATCGGCGGCTTCGCGCTGCGCGGGAATCGAGAGACCTTCTGCCAGTCCGTTGCGGGTGGCCTGGTCCTTGGTGAAGACCCGCAGGTAGGAGATCGCGGGGAACTTCCCGTCCGGCAGGAACGTGTCTCGTTCCTCGTGCGGGGGGGAGTTGACGAGTGCGCGGGGCGCTGCGAGGTCGATGTCTGCGGGGTCTGTGAGGTTCATGGTCGTGACTGCCTTTCCGGTGCTGACCAAACGTGGGGTGGGTGCGGGTGGCGGGGGGCGGTCACGTGCAGGAGAAAAAGGTGTGCCCCGACCGCAACGGATGCGGTGGGGCCTTTCGAAAAGGTGCCGGTAGCGCCCAATGGACGTACAAGAAGATTCTACCGCTGACCGGCCAACAGCTGCTGAAGACGAGTCCCGGCGGCCCCGGTGGTGGCGCGCTGACCGGCGTTGCGCAGCGCCACACGGATGAGGACTTCGGCGATCTTCTCCGCATCAATCTCGTCGCGGTGGGTGAAAGTGACGCGCAGTTTCCGGTCTGCGGAGGGCCGGGTCGTCTTGCGGTGGTAGGTGCGGACCATCAGCCGGTCACCTCCCCGGTTTCGGGGTCGGCTCCGGCGTAGAAGGCATCATCAGCGGCTTGCCGTTGGGCAACGTGGTCGATGACGAAGGCGACGAACTCTTCTTCCCTGTTCACGATGGGTACGTCTTCGACCGCTGGTGCTGCTGGTTCGCCGGGCCATGCGGTTTGGCGGGTGGTGCGGTCGCGGTCCAGGCGTGTGCCGGAGGCGGTCACCCAGTCGCGCAGGCGCTGGTGGGCTTCGGCGAAGTCGTGGTGCCAGCCCAGGGGTGCGGAGCCGTCTTGGTCGGGGTCGTAGGCGCACAGTCAGTGCAGGTACAGGGCGGACAGTTCCCACACGAGTTCGGGGTGGTGGTGCCAGGCCGGTGGGATGACGGAGGCGGTGAGCCCGTAGGTGTGGCGCAGCCAGTGCACCCACCTGTTCAGTTCCAGCCATTCCTCTTCCAGTGCCTGCGCGGTGAGCAGGTTCCAGTTGATCGGGTGCGGCGGCCCCGGCAGGTCTTCGCCGGACGGTGCCGGCCTGGGATCGAACATCCCGGCGTCTTCGTCGTCGGGGTCGGGCTCGTCCCACCCCTTGGGTAGTGATTCGTCTGGTTCGTCGGCCAGGTGCTGCTCGTTGTCAGGGTTGGGCGTGTTGGCGTTCACGATCGTCTCCTTCTCAGAGCGTGCGCGCCTGGGACTGCGTGGCCCGCCGGTCGGGAGCACGAAACGGATTGTCGGCCGCCGTATCCCGCTGCTGCCCCTGCGCCGAGTGCTCCCGTGTCGTTGCCCGTTCTGGTGTCTCGCGGCCGGGAGCGTGGCGTGGGGTGCGGTCGACGTCGTAGCGGGTGCGGGCGGTGTCGTTGCCGATGCGGCGGGCGATGAACTCGTCGCGCTCCTGCCCGCTCTGGTCGGTATAGGCGCGCACGTCGCCCTGGGCGAGGAAGTTGTCGCCCTTGCTGAACCGGGAGTAGGCCTCTTCGGCGGTGCGGCCGAACATCACCAGGTCACCGAACGTCGTTTCGAGCTTGGTGAAGCTCCTGTCCTGTTCGCGCTGGTAGTGCTCTTGGCCGAACCGGCTGTAGTAGCGGGGTACGCCCTTCTCCGTCGGTGCGAGCCGCGGTTCGGATGCGATGAACCCTGCGATGCCGTCCCTCGTGTCGATTACCATGAGACTGCTCCTGCCACTGTTGGTGTGGCCGCCCGGACGGCAGCCACCGTGACAAGCAGGTGCACCCCGGGCCCCAGGTCACCGGTCCTCGTCACCGGGGCTGGGCTCGTCCGGTGGCGTGCCCGGCCGTGTGCCGGTCGGGAGGGTGAGAAGCGCTTCGAGGGCCTTGCGGTCGGCGGTGAGTTGTTTCCCGTCGGGGCGTGTGGGCCAGGCGGTCAGGTCGGTGATGATTGGCGGGGCCGAGCGCAGCAGGGTGACGCCGGTGCCGAACGGCAGGGTCCTGATGCGGTCGGGTGGGAGGATCGGGATGCGTCGCAGGGAGCGTTGGTTGGAGCGGGAGCCGTAGTCGCCGACGGTGATGGAGTCGGTGTATTCGTCGCGTTCCCCGATCAGCGTGGAGAGGTCTTGCAGGTCGCGACTGTTGGACGTGCCGCCGAGGATGGCTTTCACGATCGCGGCGTCCCAGATCGCGCCGGCGGCGTTCTCGTTCCACTTATCCCGCGCCTGTGCCAGGGACTGCAAGAC
>ERZ1699254.292-NODE-292-length-21687-cov-5.078293_pt1 | contig 21687 bp, 23 predicted proteins | sample MGYA00581522_ERZ1699254 | MGnify/ENA primary metagenome ERZ1699254 (study PRJEB42319, sample SAMD00040329) | human oral metagenome | material: saliva | host: Homo sapiens | study: EMG produced TPA metagenomics assembly of PRJDB4115 data set (Metgenomic analysis of... | reverse complement strand
GTATCGCTCGTGCCCTTCTTCAAGTAGACCCAGACTTCCGCGATTCATTGAAACGCGCAGGACTTCTTACACGTGACTCACGTAAAGTTGAACGTAAGAAACCAGGTCTTAAGAAAGCTCGTAAAGCATCACAATTCTCAAAACGTTAATCAATACGATTATATCAACGTTTACAGACATTCAAGAATTATTTCTTGGATGTCTTTTTCTGTTTAAAAATCAAGAATTTCCCTGAAAATTTCCCTGAGATTACCCTGAATCATTTTTTGAGATTCCTAAAAGCAATTTCACCGACTGTCTGATTAACGGTATCAGCCGTATTTACATATATTTTTGTTACCTGTTTATCGCTATGAGTTAGAGCTTCAGAAATAGTCTCTAGTGAGACACCAGCTTGTTTCGCTAAAGTAGCACCCGTGTGTCTCAATTTATGTGGAGATGCTGGGGCAAGTTCAGGATGTCTTTTTCTTACAGATTTCATTCGGTAGTTTAGATAGTCTGTATGGAGAGGTAAATTTATGTTATTAGTCCGATCATTATATGTAAACACAAATTGTTTCTGTGTTTGTCGTAGTCCAAAAAGTTTGAGTTCTTCTTGTTGTCTAACTTTCCAATTCGCTAGAAATTCCATCAATTCAGTCGGAGCTTTAAAGAGAGTTTTTTTGTTACCTTTAGTTGATTTTACATTGCCAAAACGGTCTAAAGCTTGTTCTATGAGTATTTCTCCAGTTGAAAAGTTGATATGCTTCCATTGCAAAGCATAACTTTCTGATTTTCGGTCAGATAAGAAGAATGTTGTATAAAAGAGAGTGTAGTCTTTTAGCTCAATAAGTCCTTCCTCTAAATCAGTGTCAAAAGCTTGTAACCATAATTTTAACTCCTCTTTATCGAGAGAAAGATCTTCTTCACGTTTACTCTCTTTAAGGAGAATTTTTTTATTTGCTTTAATTCTACTAATTGTCTTTCGGAGTTTATTTGATGGAATATACTCAAGCTCCTCAGCCCAATCGAAAACAGAATTTACATAGCTCCTAATGACCTTGAAATTAGCATAACTATTTGCTTTGGGAGTAAGGAGTGACAGAACTAGTTGTTTATTATTTATTAAATGCTCTAGCGAGTATTTCCCTAATATCGGAAGAATATGTAATCTGAAAATACTCTCTGTTTGAAAAATAGTAGCTTTAGTAGGAGGTTTTATAGTAGTAGTGGTTTGACCTGCTTTGTAAGGTTCCAGCCAAATATCTTTATAAAAATCTTTAAATAAGATATTACCATTAAGTTTTGAATCTATGGGTTGTCTACCTAATCGTGCATTTTCAATATCAATGTTTAATTTTATTTCTGCTTCTTTTGCTTCTCGTTTACTTTTATATCTTTTCTCAAAATATTGTCCTAAACCGAGTTTTCCTTGAACTTCTGCTGGAATATATACTTTTAGATGATATGTTCCATTCTTTGTTTTCTTTATTGCCACTGTTTTCCCCTTTATGCGCTAATTTCTAATCTTGTCATCCACTGATTGATACTTTCTTTATTAAAGCGAATGGATTTTCCAATTCGAATATATGGTAGTCCCATAGCAATCCAAATATCTAAAGTGTTATTGGATACACCCAGATAATTACAAGTTTGCTTTTTATTGAGAAAAGGACTATCTGCCCCAATTTCTTCTTTAAAGTGATGAATTTCGTTTTTTAAGAGCGTTGCAATCATTTGTTGAATTTCTTGTGTTTGTTCGTCAGGTAATTGTACTAACATATTTTCTCCTTTCTAATGTCCTAAGACATATGTAAATTGTTTAGCTGATTCTGCATCAAATGTGCGATAGCTGATTATTCCGAGCCCTTTATAATTCGATTCGGAGATAAGTATGGATCCATCAGATTTAACTTGCTCTACAAATGCTACATGCCCGTATACTGGATCTGCACCAGCTTGACTTGATGAGAATGATAGTGCAGAGTGTTCCGTAGGTGTTTTCGTGGTTGAATAACCAGATTTTTCCATCCATTGATTACCGTTCCCCATGTAGGGATCGAATGTAATTCCAAGTTGTTTTGCCCTATTATAAACAAACCAGGTACACTGGCCCCAGGGATAGCTACTAGCTATGTAATTAGTCGTATCAATGGTTTGTGTGATGCTATATCCTGATGGAATTTCACTTGAACTGACTCTAGTTCCAGTATCATTTGTTTCCTTCGGAGCTGTTGGAGTTCCTCCATGCTCATCTATATACTGATCGAGTTTTTGCATGGTTTCCGCTCTCCGTTTTCCAGAACCGCTAGTGTCTGTAAAATATACTCCACCATCTATAGAACTATTAAGAGTTCCGTTCGCATACTTGAGAGCTTTATCGTCCTGTATTTTAAAGGTTTCGTTTTTGTTTCCAATAATTGTTTGCTTAGTTAAACTAACAACTGCTATATCATCATTAAAGTTTTTCGCGTTTTCTGGATTGGAATCAAATGCACCAAAGCCAAACATATTAGCGCCAGGATTTCGTGCTACACCAGCTGTTCCTAGTGAACTTTCATTTAATGCGATTGCTACAATGCCACGAACATCTAAGTTAGACTTAGCTTCCCATTCTAAAAGTTTTCTCCCGTTAATACGGTTTCGGTCAAAGGAGATTCCTAATGTATCTAAAAAGCCATCTAATTGTTCTGCCTTGATACCATAACGATGAACAAGGAGATTATGTGTATATGGATCTCCGTCGGACCAGTGTTCAGCATATTTGAAATCTTTTGATGTTTGTGAAGAGCTATTTGCACTTCCCCCAATTACTCCCATGAAGATTATAATTACAAAGACTGGAATTATTAATGGAATGAGGAAGGACAATAGATACCATTTTAGTTTTTTCATAGAATCTCCTTTCTAATTTTAGTGTTTAATATAAGCCGTAAATAAGACAGTTCCGAATCTCCACTTAGCATCCAAAACTACAGAATGAGATTTAACTTGTTCAATAATTTGTTCTTGCTCTTCCTCTAAAACGGGAAATAAAAGAAGGAAATCGACAGATCGTTTTCCTTCTCTATAAGCTTGGTAAAGTGTTTCTTCAAGAATTTTTGGAAAGGCAGTTCTTGAGCGTATTTTAATGTTCATTTAATTCTCCTCTCAGTTGATTTAGTCGTTGAGTTAATCGATTTCGTCGTTCGATATTTGCTTTCAATTTATTATCTGGTGTCATTGTTTTACGATAAGCACGAGTGAAAGCATTTGAACCTTGTGCTTTATACATTGATTGAGAATCTTTATATTTTTCTAATTGCTGTTCAATATTATTGATCTGATGCTGCTTGAAAGGTGAAATTCTTTCTTCCTTCAGAGTTTGAAATTCATCATTCTGTGTCGGAGTTGCTGCTTGTTGGATAGTGGAATGAACCACCGGATTTTGAATATTTTTATGAATGATTTCTTTTTGAGGTTCAGTTGTTTCAGAAGTGTTCGGTGTAATTGGAGTTTCAGTTGGTTCAGGCTGCGGATTCTCTATAGATGGATTTGAATCTCTTTGTGTAAAATAGGAGCCAATATTTTGGAAGTGGCTTTTGCTATTCATTACCATTCCACTAGCAAATCCAGCACCTGCTAGTGTAAAGTTTCCAAGATGTTGAGCTGTCTTCAAGCTTTGAGTTGGAATTTGAGATGTAATTTCTTTTGTTTTTATGACGCCATTCTCGACCTTATTACCAATATCAGATGTTACCATTCTAGCTTTAGAGCCAAGAATAAATTGAATTAATTCTGCTTTGTACTTCCATATTAGGAAGTAGATGACACCTTTAGCAACTACCGAAACTAATAACTTAAAGACTAGACCGAGTAGAACTAAGGATGGCAGATTCTTCAAAATAGTATCAAAACTAGTGATAATCATATTTTCTACAATTTTTTCTATGTAGAAAATTAACAAGATTAATAAACTAGAGATTACTGGAAAGGCTAAACCTCCCAACATAACTTTAAGAACCCCAAAAATTAAATCTTGCATTCGAGGAATAAAAGAAATAAGAAGAACGATTGGGAATATGAGAATCATTGTTAGCACTAGAATTTGTGCGATTATATTTAATAATTGAATAACAATGATTGGTAGTGCTAAGACAAATGCTTCTAATACCTTAAAGATGACATAGAATGTGCGTATAAAGATAAAATCTGGCATTGCAGAAACCCAACGATTCTTTTCACCATCCTCATTAGCACCATTCCCTAGTTCGTCCAGATATTGAGAACGTTCTTTTGTTTTTACCGCAGTGAAATATCCTTTACTATCACTAGTTCCAAGGACCTTGCTATCATCGAAATCTTCTTCTTTTCCATTTTGACTGTTTTTGTATTTGCCGTTCTCTTGGCCAGTATTTACAAAAAGATAGGCTTTATATGAAGTTTCAGCTATATAACTATCGGCCATAGATTCACCGACTTTTACAGATTTGTCTTTTGCATAGTCCACCTTGATACTCACAATTTTTTGTTTGACATCTTTCGAGACATTATTGATGGTATCAAGAAGATAAAGTCCGCCGGAAGTTCCAGCAATTGTACCAAAGTAACCAAATCCTAGTAGAATGACTAGACAAACATGAAGAAGAGTTTTAGCAAACGAGCCTTTAGAAAAGAAGTACTGGTAGAAGAGATAAAAACCAAGTATCAAAAGAAGTAATGCAACTAATGATTGATCAGTAACATTCCCTTTTGTTGAACCAGTAAATCCATTCCATAGACTTTTTGCGCCGTTAAAAACATAAGTTTTATATGAGCTGTAAAGATCAATACTTTCAAGGATTCGGATGGATAAAGAGAAGAAGCCAACAACAGCATTGAGGATGAAAAAGAAGAGATTGACAAAAAGTTCATTGATGAGAACCCAAGCGCCATTAAAAGAAGCATAGCCTGTTGGTTCCATGTAGGATTTAAGAGAGAAGATATCCACTCCCTTGAGCTTGTCAAAAGCCTCTTGCATAGATTCACCTCCTAACTAGCGTATTTATTTTCGAGACTTGAAGATACAGTTGCTTTCATTGGTTTCAAAAGCATATCGATATCTTCAAATAGATTGTGAATGGAAATCATATTGAGATTTCCGTAGACATCATAATAAAGACATTGACCAGAAATCATATTATCAATCCACTCCAGATTGTTTTCAGTAACTTCGAGATTTACATGTTTTAGAATATCCTCTCGCTCTGATTTTTCATAGAATGCAAAGATTGTACCGAAACCAGTTGTATCATCATCGTTTTCTGCATCATGAACAGATTGTGTAATCAGTGCTAAAGTATTATTTTTAGAGCGTCCAATACGGCGCATGTTTTTAATTACAGCTTTTCCTTCTGCGGATTTCATTAGAATCCAAGCTTCATCGAAGAACTCAATTGTATCTTCATTTTCATTTCGTTCTCCAAAGTGGGTACAGAAGGCACCAAGCGCAAACATGAGAGCTATGGAATTCCGCTCATGATCGGAGATTTTTGTGGAGTCATCTTTAGGGAGTTTGAGATTGTTGACCTCTAAAATAGTAACTCGTGATTCATAGTCAAGGCCTTGAGTTGTTCCGTCAGAAAAAGCTAATTCTAAAATAGAATTAGTCACTATTGATGTTAGATACCTCCCAACCGAAGCAATTTCAGAAGATGAGGAGTTTCTTAGAGATTCTAAAACGTGTTTGAATCCTACTTTTTCACCTGCTGCTCTACGTTCGACGATTGCATTGATTGCTTCTGTGATTGCTGTTTTCTGATCCATTGAGACATCATCAACAGCTTGTAAAAGAAACTCTAGCATATTTTTAGAAACTTCTACTGATTGTTCTTTCTCAAGAACTATAATTGGATCTAACACTCCATGATTAGAAGGGAGAGAACTGTCGAGAGTCACAAAATTGAAGTTTTCGATCTGTTTTTTTCGTTCCGGGTATAGTTCGGAAAAATGAGGAGAATTAATTACTTCATGATAATGATTTCTAAGTTCACGTTTTGGATCGATATAGAGTGTTTTGACATTTTGTAGAGCAACACTCAAAAAGATAATCTGAGCCAGGAAAGATTTTCCTTGTCCTGTTGCCCCGGTAATGATGATATGTGGGTTTTTAGTGATCTTACCAGCGATATCTTCTTTATTTCCGACAGTGGCATTATAGAGGACGATATTCTTTGAAGAATCAATAGCCTTTTCGATATTATCCCAGCGTCCAATCCAGTTATCTACACGGCCAATATACCAGCCAATACGATTTCCTGAGGAAGTATTTGTAAAGGGCATAAGTTCAGAGAAACCTCTGCATGTGACTATGTGCGTCCATGTCCGTGTTTTTTTCTGAAGAGATTCTCCATAAAGAAGTGCTTGAAAGAGGTAAGGGGCATCCTGTGAAGCTTCGCTAATTTCAACACCCATATCATCGAAGTAATTTAGAATAACTTGTCTTCTTTGGCGGAGTTGATATACACTTGAGGCTGATACAACAAGGTAAGCTCCGTATTCAATGATTTCTTCCTTGTTCCCCACCTTTTTCATGAGATCCTTTAGGGAGATGGAACCCATAATAATTTCGTCTTGTTGAACAGTATCAGTGTTTTCTGCCTCTTCCATGATGTTTCTAAAGCGAGTGTTAGATCGTCCCATTTTCCCTTTTATTTTGTTTGAATCAATGAATTCTGCCTTTATTCGTAGTTCTACAGGGAAATTCAATCGTTGGACAAACTCTCCTAAATGAAAACCATTGAATTGCACAGGATATTTTCCAATTGGAAGGATAGTAACAAAGGACGAACCATAAGGACTTTCGAGCTTGAGGAAACCGCCTTTAAGGACTTTGATTAGAGTGTCTGTAATATTGAATTGAGAACGATTAGCAAGAACTTCTTTCTTATAGTGCGGGATATAGCGAAGGTATTGCATGCGTTGATAATAAAAGAGTTCTTCATCAGTAAGACGCTTAGCACGAAGAGTAGATAAAGCTTGAAAGACAGTTCCTTCATCGCTTTTATAATCGTCATACCAATTCAAGTCTGTTTTGAATTCATATCCAAATCCATTAGCAATTTTCTCAGAGAATTCAGAGAAGCTTTCAAGAGCTAATTCTTTTAGGGTTGCACCATTGTTTTGTTTACGTAACTTGATTCCCACAACCCAATCGTACTGATAGGGAATTTCCATCTCATTAGTTAGTCTATCAATAGTATAGAGAAGAAGTTCTTCTCCAAGTTTCCGACTATCATTCGCTAGAGCTTTAGAAAAGTCTCGCAATTTCTCTTCTAAGAGGTAATCTTTTGGGATTAGTGAAATCTCAAAGTGCTTATTTTTCTTTAGTTTCTTCATGATTTGAGAAACAGTTATCTTGTGTTTCTCTTTTTTATATTCATCCGTAATGGTGATGGGAGTGTTAGGAATGCGATAGTAAGCAACAACTGATTGATCTTTTTTGAGTGCTAAATTTTTATTGGTTGCTTTAATTGGGTAAGTTAAGATAATACTCATAAATCCTCCTTTTCTATAAATTTGTTTTTTCAAAAACTATTTCGTCTATTGGGTCTATTCTATCTTCGTGGTAGATTGCTTTTCTGTTTAATTTAAAATCAAAAAGATAAATGATATAGTCTCCAATGAAGACATGCATTTTCTTACCGTGAGGTTCATATTCGGTATAAAATTTAGCTAATTTATAAGGAATATACCAATAGAGTAGTAGTGAGATAGAGTGTGTGAATTGTGCGATTGGAATCAAAATAAATCCTCCAAAAAGCAACATCATCACAAAAATGAAGATGAAGACAATAAAAAAAGATAACTGCATTGGTGTTGCGAAATACCAAATTCGTGTACCTTGCTTCGTTTTTATTTCTTGAATCCAATAAGGGGCATTGAGACCCTTGCTGTAGTCATATAGTTTTTCTTCATTCATGGTTAAAGACCTGTTTCAATTCCGAAAAGTCTAAGGAACCAACCAAAAGCTTTCAAGATATCTTGTCCTTTGGTAAGGGAGACGATGACGGCATAAAATCCTAGTACGGAAAGGAGTTGAATCCAAGAACTATTGCGCCAGGCTTTGATGGCTAATAGAACAGCAATAGCTCCTAAGATCCAAACGGCATCACCTTGAAGAAATGTTCGTAGATTTCCAGTATTCATATGTTTCTCCTATTCTTTATCGTTTGCATAATTTAATGGAATGGTGTGTTCTAATTTTTTGACATAGTATGTCTGTTCTTTTTCTGTGAGGGTAAAAGTAAAGTTTTCTGAATGAGTACTTCCTCCAACTTCAAAAGTAGCTTGCACATAAGCAATGAGGGATTCTCCTTCATTTTTAAGATAGATATAGTCGATAGTTTTAAATTTTGTATTAGACACAACAGTGATATCTGGTGCAATTAAATTTAAATTATCTTGATTGCTAGTATAATTTGTAAAGAAAATAGTAAGAAATTTCTCTACCTTCTTATGTTCTGAATCAGAGAATTGATCTGTCGCAGATAATTTTAGTTTTTCTTCTTCGTTAAACTGTCCAGCTTGATAAGATGTTAGAGCAGAGAACCAAGGTAGTCCGGAAATAAAGAATTTCCCATCTTTTCTTCCAAAAGGGATGTTGAAACCTATCTGGTATTCTTTGGGATTCTCATTATTAATCTTTTCTTTGTATTTAATCTTATACTTGGCAATGTTATCTTCTACCATCAGTAATTGAGATGAGACAAGTTCACTTGGGTTTCGAATTTGACCTTGTGATTTGATATCAGGAACAAAGTTGTAGAAGTTTTCTAATCGCTTAACTTGATCTTGTTGCTTATTGGTATCTTGAGAGAGAGTAAAATAAGCATAAACATAGTCATTCAGATAGTATTGGAGTTGATAGTTGTATTGAACGGGCTCTATTTTAGTTTGATTTGAAGAGATGTCTATGTTTTTAATACTTTCTTGTAGAGAAGTGACTTGATTTGAAAGAGTAATAGCTCGGAAAGAACCCATTAGTCCAATAAAAAGGAGGAAAAAAATTCCTCCGATCATCGCTATGTTTACAGTCTTTTTATTTACAATTTTTAATCTTGGTGGCTTTCCTTTCTTCTCTTTCTTTTCAAAATTTGAGAGATAATCTCTAATTTTTAGTAGGTAGTTCTTTGATTTATTCATAGACACTCCTTTTAAATATTAGCTAATTCAATAAATTTTGAACCTTTTGCATAAAGCCTTTTATTGGCTTTTTCAATCTCCCCGTTGATGAAGTAGTAGCCTCGCAATTCATTTTGTAGTTGCTCTACTAAATCTTGTTTTAGTTCCTTAACTTCTTCTTTTTTGAGGAGAGCATTTAACTCACCAGCTTTTGTCCAAGCCTGGTTGTGCTCCTTTTTCTTGAGTAATTCCCCAAATTCATAGGAAAGTTGACAGACCTTTTTTTCAAATTGTGATTTTGTAGCCATAATTATTTCCTTTCTAAATATTTCTTGATTGACCTTAATGGTTTTTTGAATATAGGTTATGAGAGAAGGACGCATGTTCAAGTTGAAATTAATTAACTCACCATCTATTGTGAATAGTGCATGGTCGTATGTATAAAATCCTTTTGAGTTAGGAGATTCTTCTCTAGATTTTGCAGCACATTCATAGTAATAATCTTTTCCTTTTCGTAAAAGGATATAGAATGTCCAAAATTCTTGATCAGGTAATAGAAAAAAATCTTCTCTATATATTTTCTTAAACATTAGTTTTCTAATAGGTCTTCATAACCTAATGCTTGGTAGATAAAGTCAGAGTCAAACCAGAGCCAGTCATTAATTTGTACTTCGGTTGGGATGTCTCCGCAGAAAATTTCTTCACAGATAGTGGTCAAGTCATCCATTCCTCCTCGCTCTCGAACGGTGTTTAATGTATTTAGGGCACCAGCCCAAGCTTTAAAGCCTTCAAGTGAGCTTAATTCTACTTTATATTCCATGTATAATTCCTTTCTATGTTTTGTATTGTTTATTTGCTTTAATAAGATTTAGCATTGCATTCCCTCGGTCTGTAATTTCTCCGCTGTTTTGTATCATTTTCATATACTCCGTTTGCATGATTATATCAGCTTCACTCACGAGTGCTAAGGAGTTCGATACCTGATGGGTTAGCCAGCGAATGGTACGCTCAAAACTGTAAGGTTGTGGACTTGTTGATAGTGTTAAAGGTTCGACACCTCCAAAAAGTTTTTGCCATTTTTCATCTGGTTTATAAGCCCCGAATCGATTAATGCCATTATATACTTGTATTTCTTTATTGACGACACCACGGGCAATTTCTCCAAGATCCACTCCATTGACATATTCCTCAATTGTACCTTGTGCTTTTTGGTCGGAAAAGCGAATTTCATAGCGATTCCAGATGCCAAAAATCTCCAAGGATTCTTCCAAGGAGATGTTTTCTTGTTGAGCAAGTTCGTAGCGTTTTTCATAGAAGTTGAAGTAGAGTTGGCTTTGACGGGAACCAAAATAAATAGATAGTCCGTGATTTGCTTCCATGTCTTCATTATTTGTAAAAGAACCTCCACCAGTCACATTCCATTTTTTAAGTGACTTTAGGATGATTTCTTTTGCGTATAAACGTTCTATTAACTCAGGGAGATGTATTTGTTCATGCTCTCTCCCGAATCCCTTATAGAGTTCGTCTAGAGCGATATCTAGTCGTTTAATGCGGCAATCCTCATAAGCATAAAGTAGATTTTGAAAGAATGTCTGCCAAGTTACTCCTTTATGTTCTAAAAGAACTTCCATCTCACGGCAACCTTGACCAGATAATTGAAGGCAAGCTTGAAAATCCTTTGTTTCGATTTTATCAAAGAAATCAAAGATCCAAATATTTCCTCGTTGCCAGAGATGGGTGTAATTCATGAGCCGTGTTTCTTGTTCTGTGAATTCAGTGAGATGACAATAGAGAAAGTTTTTACAAAAGCTTTCTAGATCTCGTAGGGATGGGAATGAAATTCTTACATAGTCAATTCTAGCACGCAGTCTATTTTCTTCATATTCTTTATGAAATCCCAATTTCTCTTTGAGATTTCGGAACTTTTCGATAGTTAAACCTCTTTCTCCAGATTCATAAGAACGGTAGGTTCTAGTTGGAAGATCAATAGCTTCTGCAAATTGTTTTTGACTCATCCCAGTTTCTTGACGAAATTTTTTAAGATTGATTGGGCTGATTTTATCCATTCATGAATGTACCTCCTTTTTTAGAGTGACACACTTTTTTGACGAAAGTGACACACTTCTTGAAATCTGTAAACTCAACTCCCATAAGGAATGAAGAGGGGTGGCTGTGGCATTTTTGTCAAATGTAACCCCCCTGTTAGAAACCGGGGGTTGAAGTTTCATCATGGACTAGGAACGTCGGTCTACGGTCTGCGCCTGACCTGTGGTCAGGCTTGCCCTTGCCCTTGTCCTAGCCCATGATGATTAATAATCGCTTCAACAGCTTTTGGATAAGATTTACGTCCGTCCTCATCAAATTGTGAGAGTATTTCAAGAAGGAGTTTTTCTTGAAAAGGTTCTACTAAAATGGCAGAGTCGGAACGTTCAAAAGGCATTCCTTCTTCCTCTAATAGATAGATTATTTTACGTAGTGTTGCCATTTTTAGATTGTGCTCATCAGAAAAGTCTTTAAGGGTACGATTAGTAGTTTTAAGTTCCATATCAGACTTCTGTGTCTCTTTTTTAGTTTTAGTTTGCGATTGGAATTCTTCAAAGACAGAGAATTCTTCTCCTTCAAATTCTATAACTGGTATTTGTGAGTAAGCTTCATAGAAGGAGAAACCCTGGTCAAGTGGAACGTAAGGTGAGAAAAATTCGCCCGCTAAATCACCGTTGTTAGCAATATAGCCTCGTCCTTTAATACGGACACCGTTGATTTCATCGAGCTTTTTAAATTCTTTTGTTTTATTTGCATCTCCAAACATCATGTCATATCCTGTTGATTCTAAATGACCGACGGAGAGACGCTTCATAAAGTTATCTCTAAGAGCTGTTTTGATAAATTCACCATCAGGCCGTTGCATAGCAAAAATGATGAAGACACCAGCTTGACGGCCTTCTAGGACGAGTTGAGAAAGATATTCCATGAGTTCAGCTTGTTGACTATAATCACGGTCAATTTTTGCCATGAGAGCAGCCCATTCGTCTACTAGAATGAACTTTGGTTTCATATCATAGTGCTTAAAGTTCTTACCAGCTTGGAACTTAGGGGATGAAGACATCAATTTATAGCGTTTTTCCATAAACTCTACATTTTCTTTAAAACAGTTAATGATATCCTCTTTACTAGTAAAGACTCGGTTATGGAAAACAGCTATCTTTTTTAAACCAGCTAGGTCAGAGTTTTTGGGATCACAAATATCAATAAATCCAATTTTAGCGAGTGCATATATGATGGTCATGAGAACAACAGTCTTTCCACCACCAGTTCCACCACCAATGAGAAGGTGAGGCTCTTCAATAAAGTCCCAAGTCACATCTTTCATGAGTTGTAGTTTCGAACCTTTGACTGTGACATTATCAATAGAAATACGACTATCAATACGATTGACGGCAATTTCATATTTGATAAATCGTTTATCAAAAGTTTTATTTCGAAAATCTCCATTAAACATTACTTCAAGAGTGGAACCAAGGTTTAAGAAACGATCCTGAAATTTATTTCCTTCTAAGATGAAGCTAGTTTCAATTTTATATGGTGATTGTTTTAGATATACTTGAGGAAGTTCAATCTTTTCACTAATCTTATTTTCTCGTTTGATTTTTTTTGATAGATAGAGATTATTCTCTAATAAAAAACGAGATAAAATACGTAAGCTATTCATTTTTTGAAAGAATAGTAGCTTCTCGTAACAAAGGTGATTAATGAACCAAGCAAGAATAGAAGAACTAAAGAATACAGCGCCTATAAAATAAGTTTGTGGTAAGGGATAAATTTTTAACTCTTCTAGATGAATGTAAGTATAAAGGCTAATAGCAAATAAAAAAGGAAACCACAGAATTAACCATGTGATCTCCTTAATTTTTCGGTGAATGATTCGAACTCTTTGTCCTCGATAGGTAAAGAGCTTCATAGTATCTCACCTCCTAACTTTCTTTTTTATGTTCTACGGTTTTGTTTTCCTTAGACGGAGTACCTCCTGTTTTTTTCTTGATTTTAGAAGCAAAAAGCTTGAAGATGTCATTTCGATTTACGTGAGTATGCGTAATGACAATATCTTCTAGTTCAATTTCTTCACGATATTTTAGGCCAAGATCTTCAATTTCAGATTCTGACATATCTGCAATAGTAAAGAAAAGTGTCTGATGTTGTTCAGAAGAATGAATCGCAACAACAATACCACGGACTTCTCCTGTATTAATTTGGGCAAATGAACCGTCAGGGTTTCTTTGTGAGCGATCCTCTTCAAAGATAATATCTGGTCCTTCAATGCCACGGAAAGTCAATTTACCAAGGACTTGAGGGATGTCTAAACCATCAGTGATAACGCGATAAGTTTTGTCAGCAATTTGTAGTTTTTCTCCGTAGTTTAATCCAATTTTAGCCATATAGTTTTCTCCTTTATTTAATTATTTTTTCAGTACAAGTTTTTCAGCAAAAACATTGAGTGCAGGTGCAACAGAATTTCCATTCAGAGAAGTATCTGATAGGAAGATAGGCCTAACAACTTCTACAAGAGCATCTTCTGGGAAGACAGTAGTAGAAGCAGGTGTGATAACATGGAAGGAACCATGTGTCTCACTGTTTAGAATATGACGTTGATATTTACCTTCTTTTCCAAAGATAAAACGTGGGGCATTTCCCAATTTTTCGTAGTAGGCTTGGCCGATAAATTCTGGTTTCATTTTTAGTGTTTCTGGGATCATAAGTATTTTCCTTTCTGATTGTAAAATAAAAAGAGCTAAGCAAATTGCTTCACTCTTGAGTAATAATGAATAGAAAGTTTACGTTTAAACATTCTAGAATAAAATTGTACTTCACTTTTAGGGAAGCCAGTAGCCAGTGATTTTTTAGCTATAGTTTCAAAATCATTTAGAGTTTGAGAGTATAGTTGAGCTTGTAGTTTCTCAGATGAACGAAACATTCTATAAGTGAAGATGTAATTATTATAAAGCCGTTCACATTGTAATGCGAAAAAAGTTTGTCATGGTTTTCTCCTTTATTGTTAAAGTAAAAAGCTACCAAGAAATTGGGAAGACTTAGTAGCTTGAGAGTAAGTCTATCTAATAAGGATAGACAGCAGTAAAGAAAAGTTATTTGGTTGGAAAGAATACTCTTTCCACGGTGGCAACGTTTAGCAAGGTGCTTTGCGTGAATTACCATCGCTTTCCCAGCCAATCTCAAAAGGTAGTCACTATCATACCTATGGATTCTCTTACGCCCTTTGGCGAAGCCAGTTCACTTTACTATTCGGAAAAGTGCGAAAGTCCGAAATGCGTGGAAGCCCACAAAAATGTTTTATATCTTCACTTCAACCATAAGAGACTTGACTTTTCTTTTCAAAACATTTACAATAAAGGTACGAAGTTTATGTGTAGTTCTGATAATTAGTCATCTGGTTGTCAGACGCACTTTTTATTAAATTTTCAAAGATCGTAATTTAGCCTTGAAGATAAGGTTATTATTTTCAATTGCTATACAACTATTAGTTGTTGATTACATTATACAACCATTAGTTGTTAATGTCAACGGTTTTCTGCAAAAATTTAAAATATTTTTTTGAGGTCACATATGGAATTCGCAGAACGCTTGAAAACACTAAGGAAACAAGTAAAACTAACTCAGACTCAAATAGCTGAAAAATTAGATATTTCCCAACAAGCATATGCTTCATGGGAACGTGGAGCAAAAAAACCGACACAAGAAAATCTTGTTAAGATTGCACAAATTTTAAATGTGTCCATTGATTATCTAGTTGGAAACTCAGAAGAAAAATCAGATGAACTAGATAATATTGAATTGCTTTTCCGTATGAACTCAAAAGGTTTGACTGATGAAGAAAAGAAAGTCTTTAAAAAAGAGTTGATTGAGTTTATGGAAGAACGGAAGAAGGCTTTTCGACAAACTGATTGATTATATTTTAGAATGAATAGTTCCCTTGTTTATGTTTTAGAAGAGGTTAATATGTTGAAAATAAAAGGTAATACCAAAGCTACAAAAACTTCTACAGATTGGGTTTCTACAGATTGGGTTTTAAAGGCAAGTTTACTACTTGTTGTTTTTATCGTTATTGGAGTTTGGTTCTTTAACAATTGCTTATATTTATTTGTTACAGTTTGTTATGTCATTTTGTATTCTATTTATTGCACGTATTATTTATATAAATATGTAAAAGATATGTGGAAGAACGAGCCATCTAATGCAGTTACTAATTTTTGGGCTGTACTTTTTTTAGTGAGTCCTATATTAATGGTTAGTGTTATTAATCAAAATATTTCATCGGATTCGGTAAAATTATTTTATACGGTTGCTATAGGTATAGGAGTAAATTCCATTTTTGATAGCGTAATTAAATCTATAGAGCCCGAAATTGAAAACAATAGTGCTAAGGAATTGCTAGCTAAAAAGTCAGCATCTATGAAAATTTTTTTTAATTCTATTTATATTTCTGGATATACTGCATTTGTTGTTTTAGAACTAATACAATTATCTCCTTTTAAACCATTTACACAACTGAGCGGGATGAACATAATTTTTGAATCATTATACCGAATCCCTGATAGCTTTAAACTATTTCTTCTAAATATGGTTTTCATTCCAATTTTAATAGCAATTGCTTCAAATATCAGGAAGTTAATCAGAAAAGAATTAAATAATGAAATGAAAAATCAGATTGATAACGAAAAAGATAGATTAAAGGAACTATTAAGTATAGTGTCAAAAATAAAGAGTACAATTCAAGAGAATAATGATGATATAATTAATAATTTAGATAATATTGAATCAAAAATACAAGCTCAAATAAAAAATCTTGATGAACTAGACGCTGCAGAAGATATTTTGTGATGGTCGATATCAAAGTGGACATTCGTCCACCTTTTTTATACAATATATTCAACCATATAGGTTTAGTTTTGTAAAGGAGGTATCATTCTTTGGATGGATTATATTCAAGAATAAGTAAATCTACAAAACATGTTTTGTACCAGTATATGAAAGATAATAATATTTCATTACTAAACTATAATTTCAGTTTCTTCTTCCAACATTGTATTAAGAAATATCAAATCCATGTGATGAGTCATCACTTCTCGAATCACAATATTGAAGGTTTAACCATAATTGATGAGTGTGGTATTAGTTTTTCATATGAAAGAGGTAATCCAAAAGTAAAGCAGAATTTCACTATGTGTCATGAACTAGGGCATTTTATTCTGAAACACAAAGGTACCTGCTTTACAGAATCGACTGATAATAAAGAAAATATTCTGGAGAGAGAAGCAAATATTTTTTCTGCTGTAGTATTGATGCCAGAAATTATTTTATTATCAAAAATTTATTACAGATGTGATAGCTTCAAGAGAGTACAAGATAGTCTTGAAGTATCAAAACAGGCTTTATATTTTCGTTTGTTGGATTTATTAAGAGAACATTTCCCTGATAGAGAAGACAAGATCAAGCAAGCCATTGAGGATTATATAGTAAATCAAAATGCTACCATTCACAGTTTATTTCAAGAAATAAAAGATAAAATTATTGATGAGTTTAATCGATACTATCCTTCTTTGAAAAATCAAATTCAGAAAGATATTAGTAGAGATGGTTTTGTTTCTAGTCAAAAATTACCTGAGTTACTTAATCAGGAGCATTGGCCTTTTTTAAAAGAGAATATAGAAAATTTGAAAATTTGGTTGGTTTACAATCAGGGAAAATCAGTGGCTTACGCTTGGGATAGCACAAAATTTTCAGAACTGGAAGCAAGAAAGAGAGCAGAATTACAACTATTATTAATTTAAGAAAAAGTATATTAGGGTTAAGATAAAGCTTAAAGACTTTTTTTGTTAATAATTAGATTATTAAAATAAGCATACAGATTTTGAATAATTCAACGTGGTATAGTTAGTATTTTCCCAAAGTTCAATAGATACCAATTTTGTATATCGAAAAAAGAGTTCATTTTGAACTCTTTTTTGCTATTCGACTATTTAAGATAAGGTTTAATCTCAGAAGCTATCATTTCTGCAAGTTTTACGGGCACGGCATTTCCAATTTGTCTATAGAGTGAGTTTAGACTTCCATAGAATACAAAATCATCTGGGAATGTTTGTAAAATTGCACATTCTCTTGCTGAAAGTCGTCTAGTTTTATTGACGTGAATTTCAGGAGAAGTTGCAGTAATAGTATCGCTTGGTCTATCCCAATTCGTAATCCGTAATGATTGCTCAAAACGAATAGGTTTTTCTACAAATGTAGTAACCACTTTATCATACCTATCATCAAATTTAAGAATTTCTTTAAGTTTCCACCAGTCACTCGGTTTAGGAATGCTTCCGGAATTGTTATCTTTCCTAAACCAGTGGCCCGCTGTATGTTTGTAACCAAAGTAATCGTCAATTTTTTTAGTTGTCCAATTAGATTTATCTCGATAGTATCTTAAGTAATCACAAATTTCGTGTTGATTTACAGGATATTTTCTTCCAAAGAAAGTATCCTGTACTTTAGTAGATGCAATATGATTATAAATCTTTCTCCCATCAACAACAATATGATCTGCCACTTTCCCATTTTGTAATTCTACGTCTGATAAAAATCCAATTGCCTCTTCAGTGGTAATTGCATTAGGTAAGTCAGGAAAAAGATTTAATTCATTATCATCTACAATCTTATGGGTTGGTTTTGGAAATGGATTTTCGACTCCTAGTCTATTCCCGATAATTATTACACGTTCTCTAGCTTGAGGAACTCCGTATTCAGCTGCATTTAGTAACCGATAGTCTACCTTATATCCTAAAGACTCAAAATCTTTAACTATCATATCGATTACTTTACCTTTTTGCATAGATAACAAACCTTTTACATTTTCTGCAACGAAAAATTTAGGTTGTTTATCTCTAATTACTCGAAGTAACTCTAAGTAAAGGAAATTTCTATGGTCTTCCATATTTCTTTTGTTGTTGGCAATACTAAATCCTTGGCATGGGAAACCACCAATAACGACATCAATATCTGTTCCTGGTATTTCGTTTGAATCGATTTGTGTAATATCTCCAAGAACAATATGATCGCCAATATTATTTTTATATGTCTCAACAGCATCTTTTTGGAAGTCATTAGCCCACAGTATATTGAAACCTGCATTCTTAAAACCTAAATCCATACCTCCGGCCCCAGAAAATAATGAAATTAAATTATAATTACTCAATTTTGACCTCCTAAAGTACTCTAGATATTAATTATATAATAGTTTTGAAAAAATTGCAACTAATGCATTTGATAGAAAGCGTTTTCTTTGATATAATGTTTGAGGAGGTGTTTTTATGTTAACAAATACTGAAATTGAAGAATTGGAAAGAAAATATTTGAATAAGTTTTTTCATTTTTTAAAGTATGTTGAAGATGAAATGATTGAAGGTTTCAATTCAAAGGAGAAAATACGATCTGATTGGGATCATTTATATGGAACGACAAAAAGAAAGGTTTCGGATTTTGCAGTTGGTGCCGAAAGGATTGTTTATTCTTTGTTAAACGGGAGAGCCTTTGGTACTCCCAATTCTAATCCTGTATCGAGTGATATGTTCTTTGAGGTAGAAGATGCATACATTCATTTAGATATGAAAACTGTAAAGAGTTCCAATCTTGGAGATTTGACAAACTCAATACCAGTTGGTCAAAATCAGAATTCTTATAAGGGAATTATGTATAAACAAAAAAAAGATAAGGGAAATATGAATAAAATAATAATAGTTAAAGAAAACTATAAACCAAAGCTTCCAATATATTATTCCCTTGGTACCCAAAACGAAAAAGTGTGTTTATCATTCTTTGTAGTAATTTTATCCAATTCATCAACTCAAGAAGTTGAAATGGTATCAATAATGTCAATGCCAAATGGTCAATTAGAAAGTCATTATGGAAGTAAAGTTTTGGCAGCAGGAAAAAATATAGGAACCGCAAGATATAATTTCTCTGAGTGTGCTAACTTTGAACTTTTAAATGGAAATGATTCTAGAATAAAAGTAACTTATGTTAACCCCAAAATTTCAAAAAAAATTACAAAGCGTCTAAAATTTTTCTTTGATAATGGTATTTTGAAAGCCCAATTTACTTAGTTTAAATAGATTTGAATTGTTATTTTGCTAATCTGAATTTTGATTGAATAGTTCATAATGGTTAATTTTAAAAAACTTCTTCCCTGTCCAAATTTGGATAGGGTTTTTCATCATTGAAAATTCGAATTAAAATTTCAACACTTGCTTTTAAATGAAATAGTTCAGCTGTTATATCGCTGTTAGAGTGGTTGTTTTCTATATGATAACAATGGCGTTTGATATGCCATAACGCTTTTTGAATGTTATTTTCTTTTATATTTTTCATGGTTATATCATATCAAAAGAAATTATATAATTACTCTAATAATTCTCAAATGATTAAAAATAACTCTGAACTGTATATACAGATTATAGTCAAGTATTTTAAAATATATTACTGATACAAAAAAGAACACTCGAGTATAGTGTTCTTATGAATTAAGCATAGTTTTCTTTATTTTTCGAGTATATTATTGATAGCCATACTTTTTTAAAGCTTCTTGATATGCCTTGCTATCTTTTTTATAATAGTCGTGCTTCATACCTGAAATATCTACAGTAAATACATCATCTTTAAAAGTATAACTTTTTGTAAGTTTAATGATATTTTCTCCCAATAATTGAATGGTCGATTTTTCTTTGTCTATAGTAAAACCTTCGGCCTCTCCATGTTTAATAGTTCCCGTATCACCAGATATAACAAAAGCTACTTCATTTCTATTTTCATTGATCCAGTAATATTCTCCATCTAAGGAGATATTTGATTGTTTAGAGCAGGCCATTAGCAAAAATGCAGATATAGACACCAATAATAATACGAATAATTTTTTCATCTTATCTTACTTCCTCCTTTCAACATTATACCAAATAAATATCACAAGTATAATATAGATGTTGTCAGCTACTATTAAAGATCTTTCGAGAAAATACTTATTTTTCGGAAAGTCAAAATGTTGTTATTTATGATATACTTATATTGAGTTTATATCTTTTGGATGTTCCAGGATCATGAACATTCTAATGTTTTATTTAGACACTATGGACCTCTAAGGAGGATGGATTTCAGTGGACTTTCCCAAATATTCATATCAACTCTAGCTGATAAGAGAAATCGAATCTCAAGGAAGTCCTTGAACTACAAAACTCTGTATCAATTTTAAATGAGCCAGGTGAAATTTCTAGCTTAATTTGACAAATTATGAAAAATAAAGGAATAGTAATGGAATTAATTTATAGAACAAAAATTCATAGACCCAATAAATACGAACGCTTTCATAATGAATATTATCAAAAGGGAGATATCATTGAAAAATATACCATTTCTAGCACACGAGTACCAGGTCGTCTAGAAAAAGATGAAACCAGAAGAAATGATTGTAAATATTTGAGCGCGTCTTGGCATATCCAAGATCCTAATATGCCACAATGGCTGAAACAATATATATTCAATACATCAGAAACTCATATTGAAGACCTGATAAATGAATTACAGACAAATGGATATCGTGTGCATACATGTGATGATAAGCCTTTACTTATCTTTAAAGACAAGATTGTTAAAGTTTTTATTGATCAGGTATGGATAGATATTATACCTTTGATAAAATTATATTATAATAGGAAAAAAGCCTCAGACAAATTACTCGAGCAGTTTGAAAAAGATTGGCTTGATCTTAATGTCTCTTATCAACAACTGTTAGATAAGCAAGAGGAAGTGAACTTACTCAAAAAAAACGAGGAATACGATAAATTTTATCAAAAATTTTATGAATCCTACAACTCAGAAAACGCAGCTGGTGAATTAAATAGATTTTTGTTAGATCTGATTTCTACTACAAAGGGTACTGAGAAGGAATATTTTGTACAATTACTGGAGAAGGTTCAAAATCAAAATTTCACACCTGAACTTTATGCTAATACCTTAGCAACTATATTTACTCGAGAAAGACCCAAGATTCACTAAAATAGTGTATCTCTATTTTAGGTATATATACCATCGTCACTCCTAAATGATTGTTTCTTATACAAATTGGTAAACTAAACAATAAGTCTTACATTGGTTATTTGCTTTTAGCTGGCAATTAACAAGGATTTTATTAGTAATTTGTTAAACAAATAATGAGATTACTCTTAAAAAAATTTTTTGTAAACTTAAATTATCAATAAAAAGAGGTGAAATTGAATGAATTATTATCAAGTTGAGTTTAAGGATCCTGATGATTTCTTAAAAACTCAAACAGAAGATTTTATTAAGACTATTTGATTAACACTCCATAACTCTACTTGAGTGTTTACACATAATTATTGACAGTATCAAAAAATAAAGTATATTGTTTTCATCATAATATAATTAAATATCAGTATAGAGAATTTTATCTATATATCAGATATCAGCAATTGCTTTTGCTGTCATTTTTCGCTACAATAGTTACAA
>ERZ1699254.282-NODE-282-length-22184-cov-3.834066_pt1 | contig 22184 bp, 17 predicted proteins | sample MGYA00581522_ERZ1699254 | MGnify/ENA primary metagenome ERZ1699254 (study PRJEB42319, sample SAMD00040329) | human oral metagenome | material: saliva | host: Homo sapiens | study: EMG produced TPA metagenomics assembly of PRJDB4115 data set (Metgenomic analysis of... | reverse complement strand
GAACACGGCCTTGATGAGGCTGAGCCACCAGGTTTCCTGGCTGAAGTCCGCGGCGGTGTACTCCGGGACTGCGAAGGGTGCGAGTGTCATCGTGCCACCTCCTGCGTGGCGCGCAGGGTCGCGACGGCGCCGGCACCGCCGAGGTTTTCGTGAATAACGGAGCCGGTCGAGCACTCGGGCACCCACGCGACGGAGTCGGGCAGGTCCGCGATGGCGGCCGGGAGGGTGATCGTGCCACGCTCAGTCTCGAGCGTCGCGTCGGCACCGGGGGTAATGCCCGCGGCGGCCAGCGTCGCGGCCGAGGCCAGGAGGACGGGGCGGCGGGCCGAACCGGCCAGCCACGGTGCGCCATCCTGGAGACGACCGGCGTCGATCATCGGCTTGTGTGAAGCCAGAACGACCTCGCCCTTGCCGGCGGAGGCGGGAGCCTGCGCGGGCACCGGGGCGAACTCCTGCGGGGCGCCGTCCCACTCCATGAGGGGGTTGACTTCCTCGTAGAGGTCGGCCAGGGCGGTGATGCCCAGGTCGAGGTCGAACTCCTCGGTGAGGCGCACGAGCACGTCGCGGTCCGTGAGGGACGTCGCCGAGCGGGCCTGGCCGAAGGGACGCAGGCGGCCTTCCCAGTTGATGTAGGTGCCGTTCTTCTCGACCGCGGGAGCCACCGGCAGGACGACGTCCGCACGATCGGTGATCTCCGAGGCGCGAACCTCAAGCGACACGAGGAAGGGAACCTCGTCGAGGGCCTCGCGCACGGCGGCGGGCTCGTCGAAGTCACGGACATCCACGCCGCCGACGACCAGAGCCTGGAGCTCACCGGAGGCGGCAGCCTCGATCATCTGCTCGGCGTCGAGGCCGCGGGCGGGCAGCTCGCCCCAACCCAGGGACTGTGCCCCAGCCTCGTCGAGGCCGCGGCCGAAGGGAAGCAGACCCGGGAGGAGGCCAGCCTCGATGGCGGCGCGGTCACCGGCGCGGCGCGGGACCCACGCGAGGCGGGCACCCGTGCGCTCGGCCAGAGCGACGACGGCGGAGAGCAGGCCGGGGGTCTGCGCGGCGCGCTCGCCCACGAGGATGATGCCACCGGAGAGTGCCTCAGCCAGGTCTGCGTATGCGCCACCCGCTGCGATCGCGTCGACAACGCTCGGCTCAACGCCGGGGGCCGCGTGCAGGACCTGTGCCTTCAGCTTGCGCGAACCCGCCGAGGTGAAGGGCGCGACGGTGGCGACCTTCAGGCCCGACTTACGGGTGGCCTTACGCAGGCGCAGGAACATGGCACCGCACTCGTCCTCGGGCTCGAGGGCGACCAGCAGCACCTGACCCGCGCTCTCCAGATCCGCGTACGTGGTCTCGAGGCCGGAACCCGCCACGTGAGAGGCCAGGAAGGAGCGCTCTTCTTCGCTGGAACGACGCGAACGGAAGTCGATCGAGTCGGATCCAACGATGGTGCGCGCGAACTTCGACCAGGCCCAGGCGTCCTCGAAGGTCAGGTGACCGCCGGGCAGGAAGCCCACGGACGAACCGGCCTTTTCGAGGCCCTCGCGGACGCGGTCAAGCGCGTCGGACCAGGAGGTGGGAACCAGCTCGCCGTCCTCACGCACGAACGGGTAGGTCAGGCGATCAACCTTGTCCCATTCGAAGGCGAAGCGGTCCTTGTCGGTGATCCACTCTTCGTTGACCTCGGGGTCGTTGCCGCTCATGCGACGCACGACCTCGCCGCGGCGCACGTCCTGACGGATCGCGGAACCCGACGCGTCGTGCTCGGTCACGGCCGCCGTCGACACGAGGTCGAAGGGACGCGCGCGGAAGCGGTAGGACGCGGCGGTCAGGGCGCCGACCGGGCAGATCTGGATGATGTTGCCCGAGAAGTAGGACGCGAAGGCGCGGCCCGACACGTCGCGCTCGGCGACGGAGAGCTCACCCTCGTTGATGGAGCCGACGATCGCGTCCGTGCCGTACGGGGACGACAGGGACGAGGTCGAGGCCTCCTTGGCCTTCGGGTCGAAGAAGTCGAGCGTGGTCGAGTCGAAGCCGCCGACCTGCTCGCCCATGAAGTAGTGGTGCTCCGTGGGGGCGGTGCCGCCGCCACGACCCTGCAGGTCCATGAACACGTCGCCCGAGATCTCCTTGCCGAAGCGCACGCAGCGCTGGCACAGGATGCAGCGCTCGCGATCCAGCAGGATCTGCGAGGTCAGGCGCAGCGGCTTCTTGAACGTGCGCTTGGCGTCGGTGAAGCGAGACTTGCCGCGGCCCTCCGTCAGCGCCTGGTTCTGCAGGGGGCACTCGCCGCCCTTGTCGCAGACCGGGCAGTCGAGCGGGTGGTTGATGAGCAGGAACTCCATGACGCCGCGCTGGGCGCGGTCGACAACCTCGGAGGTGTGCTGGGTCTTGACGACCATGCCCGGGGTGACGGTCTGCGCACACGAAGGCTGGGGCTTGGGCATGAAGCGCAGCTCGCCCGTGTTGCGGTCGGGCATGCCGACCTCCACGAGGCACTGGCGGCATGCGGCCACGGGGGCCAGCAGCGGGTGGTCACAGAAACGCGGGATCCGGATGCCGGCCTGCTCGGCCGCGCGGATCACGAGCGTGCCCTGGGGGACAGAAACCTGAACGTCGTCGATGGTGACGTCGATCATGTTGGGTGCGTCGCTCATCGGCCACCTCCTCGCGCGTAGTTAGCGGACGCCTCGTAGGGGAAAAGCTCGCGGGCGGGCGTGGTGAGGCCGGCCTCGAACTCGTCGCGGAAGCGCTTGATGCCCGACATGATCGGGGTTGCTGCGGCGTCGCCGAGCGGGCAGAAGCTACGGCCCGCGATGTTGTGTGCGATCTCGTCGAGCAGGTCGACGTCGCCGGGGCGCCCCTCGCCTCGCTCGAGACGCAGCATGATTTGCTTCATCCAGTAGGTGCCTTCGCGGCAGGGCGTGCACTTACCGCAGGATTCGTGCTGGTAGAACTCGGACCAGCGGGTGATGACGCGGACGACCGAGACGGTCTCGTCGAACACCTGCAGGGCACGCGTACCCAGCATCGAACCGGCCGCGCCCACGGACTCGTAGTCGAGGGGCGTGTCCAGCTCGTCTTCGGTGAAGATCGGGGTGGAGGAGCCGCCGGGGGTCCAGAACTTCAGCTTGTGGCCGTCGCGGATGCCGCCCGCCATCTCGATGAGCTCGCGCATCGTGATGCCGAAGGGGGCCTCGAACTGGCCGGGGTTGTTCACGTGACCCGACACGGAGAAGATGCCGTGGCCCTTGGACTTTTCGGTGCCCATCGAGGCGAACCACTCGGGCGAGTTGCGGAAGATACCCGCCACCTGAGCGATGGTCTCGACGTTGTTGACGACCGTGGGACGGGCGTACAGACCGGCGACCGCGGGGAACGGGGGCTTGAGGCGCGGGTGGCCTCGACGTCCCTCGAGGGAGTCCAGCAAAGCCGTCTCCTCGCCGCAGATGTAGGCGCCGGCGCCCGCGTGAGCGGTGATGCGCAGGTCGCCGAGCACACCGGCCTCGGTCGCCTCGCGCACGGCCTCCAGCAGGCGGCGGTACACGTGGGTGACCTCGCCGCGCAGGTAGACGAACGCGTGGTCGCAGCCGATCGCGCGCGACGTGATCGCGATGCCCTCAATGAGGACGTGCGGGTTGCCCATGATGAGCGGGATGTCCTTGCAGGTGCCCGGCTCCGACTCATCGGCGTTCACCACGAGGTAGCGGGGGCCACCGTCGGCCGGGGGCAGGAAGGACCACTTGAGGCCGGACGGGAAGCCTGCGCCACCACGGCCTCGCAGACCGGAGTCCTTGACGGCCTGCACGATGTCGGCGGGCTCCATGGTGCGGGCCTTTTCGAGGCCCTGGTAGCCTCCGCGGCTCCGGTAGGAGTCCAGCGTCCAGGAACGCTCCTCTCCCCACCCGTTGGTGAGGATCGGGGTCAGCGGTCCGGGTGCAACGTATGCGGTGCTCACTTCGCCTCTTCTCCCTTCGTGTCAGTGGCCTCGTCGGCAACCTCGACGGCAACCGGCTCAGTCCAGCCGTTCGCCGCGGCGATCTCGCGGCCCAGCAGGGTGGCGCGGCCCGCGGAGGGGCCTTCGTTCTCGTGGCCGTCCAGGAAGCCGGCGAGGACGCGCTCGTTCTCCTTGAACGTGGGGGCCACGATGGGGCCACGCGTCGGGTGGATGTCGCGGCCGGCCTGGATGTCGTCGATCATCGCCAGCGCTGACTCGGGGCTCTGGTTGTCAAAGAATTCCCAGTTGACCATGACGACGGGCGCGTAGTCACACGCCGCGTTGCACTCGATGCGCTCGAGCGTGATCTTGCCGTCTTCGCTGGTCTCGTCGCTTCCGACGCCGACCTTCTCGGAGACCTTTTCCCAGATCTCGTCGCCGCCCATGACGGCGCACAGCGCGTTCGTGCACACGCCCACCAGGTACTCACCGGTGGGGTGACGCTTGTACTGCGTGTAGAAGGTCGCGACGGCGCTGATCTCTGCGCGGGGCAGGTCCAGCGTGGCCGCGATGAAGTCGATGCCGTCCGGGCTGACGTAGCCGTCGACGGACTGGATCAGGTGCAGCATCGGCAGCAGCGCGGAGCGCGAGTGACCGTCCGGGTAGCGGGCGATGATCTGCGCGGCATCCGCCTGCAGGCGTGCCAGGGTGTCGGGTGTGTAGCTCATCGGTCAACGCCTCCGAGAACGGGGTCGATAGCGGCCAGTGCGACGACCACGTCGGCCAGCTGGCCGCCTTCGGTCATCATGGCCAGCGCTTGCAGGTTGGCGTAGGAGGGGTCGCGGAAGTGCGCGCGGAACGGGCGCGTGCCACCGTCGGAGACGAGGTGAACGCCCAGGATGCCCTTCGCGTGCTCGACGGTCTGGTAGACCTGGCCGGCGGGCACGTGGAAGCCCTCCGTGACGAGCTTGAAGTGGTGGATGAGGGACTCCATGGACTCCCCCATGATCTCGCGGACGTGCTCGGCCGAGTTGCCCTGGCCGTCCGTGGCGACCGCGAGGCGCGCGGGCCAGGCGATCTCCGGGTCGGCGACCATGGTAGGCGCGCCGTCGCACTGGTCCAGCTTGTCGAGCACCTGCCAGATGATGCGCATCGACTCGTAGCACTCGTCGAAGCGAACCATCGTGCGGTTGTAGACGTCCGACTTGTCGCGGGTGGGGACATCGAACTCGAAGTTCTCGTAGCCGCAGTAGGGCTGGCTCTTGCGCAGGTCCAGGGGCAGGCCGGCGGCGCGCACGCCGGGGCCGGTCGAGCCGAGGGCCATGAGGCCGCTCAGTGGCATGACGGCCACGTCGCACAGACGCTTCTTGAAAATCGGGTTCTCGACCAGGATGTCCTGGAGCTCGCCGATGTCCTTACGGCAGCGGCGTAGACGGTCACGGATGTAGTCCGTGGTGCCCTCGTCGATATCCTGCACGACGCCGCCGGGGCGGATGTACTCGTGGTTCATGCGCAGGCCCGTGATGCGCTCGAAGATACGCAGGATCTCCTCGCGGCCACGGAAACCGATCGTCATGATCGTCGTGGCACCCATTTCGTTACCGGTCGAGCCGATGGCGACCAGGTGCGAGGCGATGCGGCACAGCTCCATCATGAGGATGCGGATGAGGGACGCGCGCTCGGGGATGTCCTCTTCGATGCCGAGGAGCTTTTCGACGCCGAGGCAGTAGGCGGCCTCCTGGAAGAAGGGAGCCACGTAGTCCATACGCGTGCAGTATGCGACGCCCTGGGCCCACGTGCGGTACTCCATGTTCTTCTCGATGCCGGTGTGCAGGTAGCCGGTGTCGACGCGGGTCTCGCGGACCTTCTCGCCGTCGAGCTCGAGGATCAGACGCAGAACGCCGTGGGTCGCGGGGTGAACCGGGCCCAGGTTGACGACGATGCGCTCGGAGGTGATGGCCTCGATCTCGTGCAGGACGTCGTCCCAGTCGCCGCCCTGGGTGAGGACCTCGGGGATGTCCTCGATAGGCAGGTCGGTCGCGCCAGCGGGCGCGTGGAAGGCGGTGGTCATCAGTTCACACTCCTACGAACGTCGGGGGAAGCGTTGACGGCGCCCTTGAATTCGACGGGGATGCCGCCCAGCGGGTAGTCCTTGCGCTGGGGGTGTCCGACCCAGTCGTCGGGCATCGCGGTGCGCGTGAGCGAGGGGTGCCCGGTGAAGACGATGCCGATGAGGTCCCAGGTCTCGCGCTCCTGCCAGTCGTTTCCGGGGTAGACGGAGACGATGGAGGGGATGCGGGGGTCCTCGTCGGGGCACGTGACCTCGAGGCGGATCATGCGGTTGTGCGTGATCGAGTACAGGGGGTAGATGGCGTGCAGCTCGCGACCCTTATCGAGGGGGTAGTGCGCGCCGTTGGTCCCCAGGCACAGCTCGAAGCGCAGGTCGGCGTCGTCGCGCAGGTACTTGGCGACGCGCGCGATGTGCTCGCGGGCGATGAAGATGCCGAGCTGGCCGCGGTCGATGGTGACCTTCTCAATGACGTCGGAAACCTTCAGACCGTCGGCGGCGATGAGTTCTTCGAGGACGTCAACGACCTGGTCGAACCAGCCGCCGTAGGGTCGTGAGGCCTCGCCGGGCAGGAAGGAATCGGTCACGAGGCCCGCGAAGCCGGAGGTGGAGGAGTCGGTGCCCGCGCCGAAGAGGCCCTGGCGGTGTGCGATGGGCTCGGGGAGAGCAAAACCGCGCTGGGACGAGGCCGGGGCGACCTCGGCGGGCGCGTTTTCCTCGGGGGTGGAAAGGTCGCTCATGCGAGGAGTCCCTTCATCTGGTGGGTGGGGGTCGCCTCGAGGGCGGCCTGCTCGGCGCGGCGCGCGATCTCGCGGCGGTGCACGCCGAGGGGTTCCTTGCCGATCTGCTCACGCAGGACGAGGACCGCGTGGATGAGGGCCTCGGGGCGGGGCGGGCATCCGGGCAGGTAGACGTCGACGGGGACGATGTGGTCGCAGCCCTGGACGACGGCGTAGTTGTTGAAGACGCCGCCGGAGGACGCGCACGCACCCATGGAGATGACCCACTTGGGTTCGGGCATCGAGTCGTAGACGCGGCGGATGACGGGGGCCATCTTGTGCGAGACACGGCCCGACACGATCATCATGTCGGAGTGACGCGGCGAGGCGCGGAAGACCTCGAGGCCGAAGCGCGCCATGTCGAAACGGGGGGTACCGGCGGCCATCATCTCGATGGCGCAGCACGCCAGGCCCATGGTGACGGGCCACTGGCTGTACTTGCGTGCGAGTCCGAGGACTTTTTCGACGCTGGTCAGCGCGATGCCCGCGGGCAGGGATTCTTCAAGTCCCACTTGTCTATCCTTTACTTCTCTTTTAGTAGTCCAGGCCGCCGCGTCGCCATTCGTAGGCGTAGGGGACGCAGAGGGTGACCAGGAAGCTCATCATGACGACCAGTCCGAACAGGCCCAGCTGGTTGAAGCTGACGGCCCACGGGTACATGAACACAACTTCGATGTCGAAGATGATGAACGTCATGGCGACCAGGTAGTAGCGCACCGGGAAGCGACCCTCGGTGAGGTGAGCGCTGGTCGGCTGGATACCGCACTCGTAGTTGTCGGCCTTGGTCTTGGACTTCTTGGTGGGGCCCAAGATCGCGGAGGCACCCAGGCCTCCGAAGGCTAGTACGAGGGCAGCTGCCGACATGATGAGCAGCGGCACGTAGGGATTCGTCATCGTTCCTCCCGGTTATCGGTGGTGGTGGTCATGCGGGGCGCACCACCTTGGTCAGCATTGTGATGAGTTGGTCGTCGAAGTCGCCCCCGGTCCTCTCGTACCCGTCCGACAGGAGTTTGTGGACGAGCGTCATGAGGCGCGGAATGGGCAGCCCGACGTTCGTGCAGGTGCGCATGATCGTCGGGTTTTCGATGAGCGCGACGAAGATGCGGCCCAGCTGGTAGTAGCCGCCGTATTCGTCGCGAAGCATGTGGGGGTATTCGCTCATGGCGCGGTCGATGCCGGCGCGGTGGGAGCGGGACAAGGCCTGCGCGATGCACGAGGCCGCGTAGCGTCCGGCCTTCATGGCGGGGGCGATGCCTTCGCCGTTGTAGGGCGAGACCATGCCGCCGGCGTCGCCGACGAGGACGAGGCCCTGAACGTAGTGAGGCTTGCGGTTGAAGCTCATGGGCAGGGCGGCGGAGCGAAGCTGACCGATCTGGTTCTCGGGGGTGAAGCCCCATTCCTCGGGCAGGTTCGCGGTCCAGGTCTTGAAGACCTCGCGGTAGGGCAGGTTGGTGGCGCCGGCGCGCGAGGCGACGGAGCCGAGCCCAACGTTGACGATGCCGTCGCCCATGGGGAAGATCCAGCCGTAGCCGGGCAGCAGGTCGGAGGCGCCGGGGGTGCCGCTCCACAGTTCGAGGTGGGATTCCATCCATTCCTCGTCGCCGCGGGGGCTGTGGAAGTAGGCGCGTGCGGCCACGCCCATGGGGCGGTTCATCTTCTTTTCGAGGCCAAGGCTGGTAGCCAGTCGGGCGGCCACTCCCCCGGCGTCAACGGTGATGGAGGCGCGCACCTCGAAGGTGGTGGCGTTCTTGCCGCGCCCGCTCTTGGCCTGCACGCCGACGACGCGGCCGGAGCCATCCTGGATGGCGCCGACGACGGTGACGCCCTCGTAGAGGCGGGCGCCGGCCTCGACGGCGCGCTGCGCGAGCGCGTGGTCGAGGTCCATGCGGGCGCGGGTCATGCCGTAGCCGGGCAGGGACTTCTGATCGGGCCAATCCATGTGGACGGTGTGGCCGCCGCCGATGACGGTCAGGCCGCGGTTTCGCATCCAGCCGGTGGTGTCCACGCCCATCGCGATGAGCTCGTGGACGGCGGCCGGGGTGAGCCCATCACCGCAGATTTTGTCGCGCGGGAACGGGCTTTTCTCAAGAAGGACGACGTCAAGGCCAGCTCTGGCCAGGTGATAGGCGGTGGAGGACCCGCCCGGGCCCGCGCCGACGACGACGACGTCAGCGCTCATGTCGCTAGGCATGGTGGATGCCACGGCATTCCTCCGTCATGTGGTGCGCGGGTGCATCCGCGCGAGTGTGCAAGGTGGATGAAGTGTGCACATCACTTCATTCCGCAAACAACCCTAGCTAGGTCACCCTCACCTCGGCGACCGAGCGCACTTTTTCCCGCCGTTTCAACGAACGAGGCCGTGGCCAGGCTTGCTCCTAGCACCCATTTGCGCAACAACGCGTTGTCGTAAATAGTGGCCCCGGCCTCGTCGCGCCGGGCGTCACGCACACCGAGACGAGCCCGCGCGACACCCTCACGCAATTCGATACGATGACCCGCATCGAGACGACCAGCGTTGACGCCGAGTACCCACTCATCCGGCGCAAGACACGCGCGACACACCTCAGCGCACGACCATTGAAGGGGAGCACGCATGGGCTCAGAAGAACAGACTCATACCCGCAAGTATCCACGACGCACCCTCATCGGCATCGCTTCAGCAGCGGTCCTCACCCTCACAATCACGGGTACCGCCTGCGGGTCACGCCAGCCCAGCGCAGATAGCCAGGCACAGTCCGCACAATCGCCCGCGCAATCCTCCTCGGACCAGGCCCCAACCCAAGAATCTGGAGCCTCCGCAGCCACCCCGACACCGACCGAAGCAACACCGACCACGCCGGCCTGCGAGGACGGTTCCCCCACGCCGCTCGGTACGTGCCTATATCCCGCATCGGTCCAGTGGCTCCCCGACCTCCTCCCCGACCCGCGCGAGGTGGACCGCACCGATCCCGAGCAGGTCGCCATCGCCTACACCATCACGCGTAACACGTGGGATGCATCGCGCGATAAATCCAACGCCTATGCATACATCCGCGCGAGCGTGTACGAAGTACCGGAACGAGCGAGCAGCCACACGAAGACGCCCGACCTGGAGCACGGTCAGGGTGAATTCCTACCGCTCCTGGCCAACCGCGCTCACACGACCGTCACCATCACGGGCAGCAACAACCATGGGCAGCAGCCGAACACTGACCCGACGCGCTGGTACGGAAACGTCTACTACTTGCGCAGCTACTCCGACGACTCGTTGGAGCCCGTGAAGGGGCGCGAGGTCGTCTTCCTGCGACTGCAGGACGATGGAACGTGGGCGGTCGTCGACAGCGGACCGTACTAAACGAGCCAGCGCACACACGCGCCACACGAGGCCGGGACCCCACCGAGGGTCCCGGCCTCGGTCATATCGGGCTACACCGCCGCAGCGCCCTACACATCCCAGAGGCCACAGCTCCAACATCGCAAAGGCGCACAGAATTTATCACTAATCATTTGTCAGATAATCACTTACCGACACAATTTTTCGTGATCTTGCGCAAAGTAACAACAAAGTGGTTCACTTGACAGCCGTGGAGGCCTCGCCTACGCGCAACGACGACGCTACGCACTCAGGTCCCACGCGACGCGCCCACGCCGCACCTGTCCCCAGCCGCAGTACTCATGACTGAAAGGACCTCGCGATGAGAACATTTTCTCGCATCGCCATCGCTCTCGCGGCGACCGCCGGACTGGTGGGTGCCACCCTGCCGGCCACGGCCTCGTCGGCTGCCACGCCCCAGTGGACCGAACTGAAGAGCGCGCCCGCCCCGGTCTCGAACCCAATGAAGGGATTCATGCCGTGGGCGCCCACCGCCGGTGACACACCCGTGCTCGCACAGGGTGCGCTGCCGTACACGCTCGAATGGGCACCCTTCCCCGTGAACGACGTCGTCACCGGACGCGACACCTACAACTTCACGAAGGTCGACGCCATGCTCGATTCCATCGCGTCGCGCGGCCACCAGGCGGCCATACGCTTCTACCTGGACACCCCCGGCAAAGAATCCGGCATGCCCCAGTACCTCATCGACGGTGGCACGGACCAGAGCCGCAAATACGATTTCGAGAACAACAGGAAGATCTCATTCTCCCCCAACTACGACGACCCGAACGTGAAGGAGATGCTCCTGCACTTCGTGGACGCCCTCGGCGATAAGTACGACGGGGACCCGCGCATCGCCTACATCACCGCGGGCCTCTACGGCTTCTGGGGCGAGGAGCACACCTACCCCTACAACGGCTACGTCAACGAGCAAAATCCGGATGCCATCAACTGGATGCCGTCGGACGAGTTCCGCGCCCAGCTCGTCGAGGCCTGGGACGACGCCTTCGACGAGACCTTCATCCAGAACCGCTACCCCACCGAGGCTACGAAGGCTCACGGCATGGGCTACTACGATGATTCCCTCGGCTACGCGACCCTGGAGGGGACCGACTGGCACTTCATCCCCAAGCTGAAGAAGCAGGGCGAGGGGGATGCCTGGCAGCACTCCCCCATCGGCGGCGAGCTCTACCCGTCCTTCCAGGAATGCGCTTTCTCCGAGCCACTGAACTGCAAGAGCAGGGATGAAGGACGCGATTACAAGGCCCTCGAGTCGATCCAGAAGGCTCACGCCACGTGGCTCATCAACCAGCACGCGTTCTCGACTGGCTACACCAGCGCTGAGCTGACGCGCGCCAAGGCCGCGAGCGCCGCCATGGGCTACACGCTGCAGGCGACCCGCGCGTCGGTGACGTACAACCAGGTGAAGGCCACCGTGGCCGTGGAAATCAAGAACACGGGCGTCGCACCGTTCTACGCGACGTGGCCGCTCGAGGTCATCCTCGTCGACTCGAAGGGCGCAATCGTGGCCAGCCAGACGATCGAGTCCACACTGCCCTCGATCCTTCCGGGGCAGACGGGGAGGGTGACCGCGCGACTGCCGCTGCCCGAGGGGTACCGGTCGAACAACTCCGCGCAGGACCTGACCGCCGCGATCCGCGTCGTCAACCCGCTGCCGAACGGCGCGCCCGTCGCCTTCGCGAACAAGGCCATGAACAAGCCGCTGCCCGGCTACCTAGAACTGGGGAAGCTGGTGCGGGGCCGCGCGCCGAAGAACTAAGGACGAGGCCGGGGCGGGGCGGCCGCGCCACCTGCACATGGGTGCGCACCCCTGCCCCGCCCGCCGGCGCGGATACGCCTTCCGCGCCCAACGCGAGAGGCCGGGACCCCACACAAGGGGCCCCGGCCTCGTCGTATCAGCGATTACGGCAGCGGCTTGACCGCGCGGTGCATGCAGGCGATGCCGCCGGTGAGGTTGCGGTACTCGACTTCGCTCCATCCGTTGGCGGCAATCATGCGGCCGAGTTCCTCCTGGGCCGGCCACGCGCGAATCGACTCAACCAGGTAGTCGTAGGCGCCGTCGTTCGTGGAGACCAGGCGCGCGATCGCAGGCATGACGATCGACTGGTAGGCGTTGTACATGCCGCGGAAGACGCGCGAAGGCGGGGTGGAGAACTCCAGGACCACGAGGCGGCCGCGCGGGCGCACGACGCGTGCCATCTCGCGCAGCGCGAGCTCCGGGTCCGGGATGTTGCGCAGGCCCCACGAGATGGTGACCGCGTCGAAGGAGCCGTCCTCGAAGTCCAGGTCCATGGCGTTGCCGTGCACGAACTCGATCTCGGGGTGGCGCTCACGGCCGACCTCGATCATGCCTTCGGACAGGTCGCAGGCGACGACCTCGGCGCCGCCCTTGGCCAGCGCGGCCGACGACGTGCCGGTGCCGGCCGCCAGGTCGAGGATGCGTTCGCCGGGGTGCGGGGCGACGGCCTTACGCAGGGCAGTCATCCACACGTTGTTCATGCCGCCCGTCATCAGCGCATCCATCACGTCGTATCGCGAGGCGAGGGAGTCAAACATCGAGGCGATCTCTTTGGGATCCTTGTTCAGGTCCGCGCGCGGGGATTCAGTCATGCGTCAATACTCGCACGTCTTCCAGCGCGCCGCCGCCCCTGCTCCTACCATGGAACCCATGCACAACGACTTCGGATGCTCGCGCCTCGTCTTTCGGGCGTTGGTCCTGCCCCCGCAGCACCCGGGGTCTACTTGCTCACTGACGTCCCTGCTTCCCGACTCCGGGGGCGCCGCCTGGCTGGGTGAGCGCCGCCAGATGATCGGCCTGGGACGGGCGCTCACGATCGAGTCCGCGACCCCGAACGCGATCGCCGACGTGCGCCGCGCGTGGGAGGCCACCCCCGCCTCGTCCGCCGACGATGCCCCCTCCCCCGTTCTTTTCGCGTCCTTCGCGTTCCGTTCCCCCGCCCGCTCGGTTGCCTTCGTTCCCGCGCTGACTCTCATCGACGAGGCCGGGGCCCGCTGGGCGATCACGGCGGGCATTGGGGACGCCCCGGATCCATTGGCGGCGGTTGACGCGGCCGTTGCCGAGGCGAGGCCTGCCCCGCGTGTGCCGGAGTCCCTGACGTTTGGGCACGGGTCGATGTCGCGCGGCCAATGGCGTGACTCCGTGCGAGCGATGGCGCAGCGCCTGCGCGATGGCGCCGCCGACAAGGCCGTCATGGCGCGCGATATGACGGTGCGGTGCGCCCACGGATTCGACGAGCGTTTCCTGCTTGAGCGCCTGAGTGATCTGTACCCGTCGACGTGGCGCTTCTGCGTGGATTCGCTGGTGGGAGCGTCCCCGGAGATGCTGATCGCGGCCTCGGACGGTACGGCAAGCTCGCGCGTCCTGGCGGGCACGTGCAAGCCCGGCGAGGGCGAAATGCTCGCGTCGAGCGCGAAGGATCTGCGCGAGCACGACCTGGCCTCCGAGTCCGTGTCGTCGATCCTGACGCAGCTGTGCTCCTCGGTGACGACTCAGGGACCGTTCCTCCTGTCGCTGCCCAACGTCGTTCACCTGGCGACAGACGTTCACGCGCGCCTGGGTCAGGCGCACCTGCTCGACCTGGTGGCCGCCCTGCATCCGACGGCCGCCGTGTGCGGCACTCCGCGTGACGCGGCGATGCGCCTCATCGAGGAGCTGGAGGACACCGAGCGCGGCCGCTACTCGGGGCCCGTGGGCTGGGTCGACACGGCGGGGAACGGCGAGTTTGCGATCGCACTGCGCTGCGGGCTCACATCGGGCACGCGCCTGCGCCTCTTCGCCGGGGCCGGCATCATGCCGGATTCCGACCCGGACGCCGAGCTGGCCGAGACCGAAGCGAAGATGCGCCCGCTCCTGGACGCCCTCGGCGTCTAAGCGACTCATCGACGTGCATAGGCCCGCCGCCCCGCATTTTCATGCGTCTGCGCAATAGCTGAATGGGGTCTGACCGCACGAAGGATTCGCCGATGACGGAGCATTACACCAGTTAGGGAGCATTACACCAGTTAGGGAGCATTACACCAGTTCCCAGCTGGTGTAATACCTTCCTAAGTGGTGTAACACCACTTAGGAACAAGCCAAAGCGTGATCACGAGGAAGGCTATCGATCCACATCCTGCATCACGCCTTAGTCAAGCTTCAAGAGCCCGTCCTCACGCACGCCGGAACCCACTTCTGGCAACTCAGCGGCTTGATTGTGCCAACGCTCCACCCCATCGGGAACATTCCACCCGATCAGAACGGGTTGAATCTTCCCGATCAGGTTGAATCCTCATCGACACAAGCCCAGATGCGGGGGCGTCACATCAACGTGCGGCACATCAGCGGCCGAAAACTGCGCATATGCACCCTCGCAAGCCCACCACGCGCAAAGGCCCGCCGCCCCTTCACAGGGACAGCGGGCCTCGTCAGTGCACGGCACTCAGGTCACGCCATGCCGGGCACGCGCAGCGCGCGCATACACGCAACGTGCACGCGACGCACAGTTCACTGAATCCGCACGGACACATCCTGCGTGGCGCCGTCGCGCACGATCGTCATGGTGACGGTGTCGCCGGCCTTGTAGCGGCGCACGTAGCCGATCAGCTGCTTGGGGCTGGTCACTTCCTGGCCTTCGACCTTGACGATGACGTCGCCGGAGCGGATGCCCGCCGCGGAGGCACCGGAACCTGCGGAGACGTCCTGGACCTCGGCGCCCACGTAGGTATCGGAGCCGACAGTCGTGGTCGCGGCCTTGACAGTCACGCCGAGCATGCCGTGCGAGGCGGTGCCGGAGGCGATGAGCTGGTCCGCGATGGACACGACCAGGTCGGAGGGGATCGCGAAGCCCAGGCCGATCGAGCCCGCCTGACCGTCCGACGAGGAGGCGAGCGACTTGATCGAGGAGTTAATTCCGATGACCGCGCCGGTCGCGTCGAAGAGCGGGCCGCCCGAGTTACCGGGGTTGATCGACGCGTCGATCTGGATCGCGTTCGTAACCACGAGATCCGAGGAAGCCTGCGTGCCGTCCTCCGAGGTCGCGGATTCGTCCACCGAGACCTCGACGGGGCGGTTGAGCGCGGAGACGATGCCTGTCGTCACCGTGTTCGACAGGCCCAGGGGCGCGCCGATCGCCATGACGGGGGCGCCGACCTCGAGGTTTGAGGAGGAGGCGAAACGCGCGACGGTGAGGTCCGATGGCGGGTTTTCCAGGCGGATGACGGCCAGGTCGGTGGTCTTATCGTGGCCGACAATCGAAGCGGCGTAGAGGCGCCCATCGGCGAGGGTCACCTGGATCTGCCCACCGCCCAGGGCGGATGAGATGACGTGGTAGTTCGTAACAATGTCGCCCTGCGCGTCGTAGACGACGCCAGAGCCGGTGCCGCCCGAGGATGCGCCCTGCGCCTGAATGGTCACGACGGCGGGCGAGACGGCGGCGGCGACGTCCGTCCAGTCCGTCCCGGAGCTGTTCGAGGCGGGCACGGTGGCCACCGTTCCCCCGTTGAGGTTCGTGGGCGTGGACGCGCGCAGCATCGCCGGACGCGCGTAGAACACGGCTCCGAGAGTCAGGCCGATCGTCAGAAGCATCGCGCCGAGGAGGGCGGCCCAGCCTGGGCCCTTCTTCGTCACGACGACCGTGGGCGGCGCAAAGGCGTCCGGCGAGGCCGGGGCCGCGTATCCGCCGTAGGGCTCGCCAGCGGGGGCGGAGTATGCTCCGCCGGCCGCAGGGGCTTGCTGAGTGCCGGCCGCGGGGGCTTCCTGGGCAGAGGGGGCGGGGGCCTCCGGTGCGGAGGCCGGCGGAACCGCGCCTGCGGGCGGCGCGGGGATCGTCGCGGCAGAGGGCATCTCGCGCGTGGCGTCCTGCGCGGAGGGAAGCTCCTGGGTGGCCGAGTGGTCCTGAGCCGTCGAGCGCTGCGGGTAGCTGGGGGCCGAGGCCGTCTCAGCGTCGCGCGCCGAGTCGGCCTCGTCGGCCGGAATATGAGGCTGAGTCATGGTTTCCTCTGGTGTCAGTTCGTTATCTGTCCACCAGTATGGGCCGTTTCCTCAAAGGGCCACTGAAAGCGTCCTGGAAGTTTCCTGCAAACCGTTCAACCTCACAGCGAACACGCGTCCCCTCAGGAGAGCACGTCGCGGACAGCCGCGTACAGGTGCGCGGCGCGCTCGATGGGCGCGTGAATCAACCGCGGGCCGCTGGCGGGTTGAGCGAGCAACGTCTCCAGTTCCTGAGGCTCGTCGGCGCGCGCGAAGGCCACGCCGTACGCGGCCGCGAGCGCCTCGTAGTCCACCGACTGAGCGAGGCCGAACCACCGGTCGTAGGCCTCGGGGCTGGTGGCGCGCCCGTGTTCGAGGGTGGCGAAGATGCCGCCGCCTCCGTCGTCCGCGACGACGATATCCAGGTGCGCCCGAGCGGCCGCAGCCAGGGCGAGGGAGGAGGCGTCGTGGCAGGCCGTGAGGTCGCCCATGACGGCGGTGACGCGCTCGCGCGCAGGGGCCAAGGCCTCGCCCGCGTATCCGGAGCCCAGGCAGATGCCGACGGCGGTCGCGATGGTGCCGTCGATACCGGCCTGCCCACGGTTCGAGTGGACGACGCGGCCTTCCAGCGTGGGGACAGCGAGGTCGAAGGCGCGCACGGGGTTGGAGGCGCCCAGCACGAGGGGCCCGCTCGTCGAGGCTGCGACGGCCCGCGCCAGGTCGAGCATCGTGCGCCCGGAACCGGCGGCGAGCAGGGATTCGATACGCTCGCCCGCATCGCAAGCGGCTTGGCGCACGCGAGACGCCCACTCGGCCTGAGCGGCGCGGATCGGCTCGCGTGCTGGCTTGAGGTCGTCGACGACGACCGATGCGTTGCCCGAGACGTCCACCCACGGGGTATGCGGATCGACGACGGTAACGCACACGTCGGGGCGCGCGAGCAGGGCCTGGATCGGGCGGGACAGCGTCGGACGCCCGGTCACGACGACCGCGTCGACCTCTCGCCCCAGCGACGAAGCGACGAGGGTCTGCTCGAAGGGGGTCACTCCCCCGCCGCTCCACGCGCCCGACGCCGGTTCGGCGAGCAGCGGGAAGCCCGAGGCCTCCGACCACTCGCGGGCGAAAGGCGAGGCCCCCTCACCAGCAACAATCAGCCCGGCGGCGGCGGGACCAACCACGCCCTCCCAGCGTACGGGCACGGGGAACGCAGCGACCACCTGCGCCGGGCGAGGGACGAACGACGCCCCGGCCTCGTTCCCCGAGGCGGAGGCGGGACGAACGGGGGTCAGCGGATCGCGGAAGGCGACGTTGACCTGCACGGGGCCGGGCGTTCCACTCGGAGCCCCGCAGGCGGCCGCGACCGCGCGCGTCAGGTGCCCAACGAGGGAGGGCGAGGCCTCCTGCGGCTCCAGGTCAATGCTCGCGCGCACGTGCGTGCCGAAGAAGCCTGCCTGATCGGTCGCCTGGGACGCTCCAACGCCGCGCAGTTCGCCGGGGCGGTCGGCGCTCAGGACCAGAAGGGGCAGGCGCGCGTGTGAGGCCTCGAGGACAGCGGGGGCCAGCTCGGCGACGGCGGTGCCGGAGGTGACAACGATGGCGGGCAGCGCTCCGGTGCGCGCCAGGCCGACGGCCGCGAAACCGGCGCCACGCTCATCCAGGACGGCGCGCGCATCCCCGCCGAAAGAGCCCGCTTCGAGAGCGTAGGCGAAGGGCGCAGAGCGCGAACCCGGGCAGTACAGGACGTGCGTGACGCCCAGGGTATCCAGGGACTCAAGGATAGCGCTGGCGGTATCAACGGAGGGCATAGGCCCAGCCTACCGGCCACCCACCTTGAGATGCTCAGCCATTCCCTCCAAGCGCATGCCCCAGCGGGACACGAGATCGCCGTCGACCGGGGTGCGATCGATGAGCTCCTGGTCGGGCTCGAGGCGCCCCACGGGGAGGCGGCCGCGGTCGGGAATCAGAGGCTCGGTCACGTCCCCCACCAGCAACGAGGCCGTGGCCAGGCCAGCCGCTCGGGGCACACCGGGCACGGCTGCGGCCGCGGCGACACCGACGGACAGGCCGACGGACGTTTCAAGGGCAGAGGAGACCACGACTCCGAGCCCGCTCTTGCGAGCCACTCGCAGCGCGGCACGCACGCCTCCGAGAGGCGCCACCTTGATGATGACCACGTCGGCGGCCTCCTTGCGGGCGACCTCGAGTGGGTCTTCCGCGCGGCGGATCGACTCGTCGGCGGCGATGGGAACGTCCACCGAGCGGCGAACCTCCGCCAGCTCGTCGACCGTCAGGCAGGGCTGCTCCACGTACTCGATGGGCACCACACCGGCGGCGGCTGCCATCGCGGGAATCGCGGCTCGGGCCTCGTCGACCTCCCACGCACCGTTGGCGTCGAGGCGAATCATGGCCTGCCCTCCGACCGTCTCGCGCAGGGCGTCGGCGACGGCGGCGATGCGCGCGCAATCGCGGCTCAGGCTCACGCCGGGTTCTGCGACCTTGATCTTGGCGGTGGCGCATCCACCCGAGGCCTTGACGCGCTCGTAGGCCTCTTCGGGAGAGATGACGGGGACGGTCACATTGACGGGCACGAACTTGCGCCGAGGCACCGGCGGGAAACGTCGAGCGGACTCGAGAGCGGCTGCCAGCCAGCGCGAGGACTCCACATCGTCATAGTTCCAGAAGGGCGCGGCCTCTCCCCACCCCGCGTGACCGTGCAGAAGCAGGCCCTCCCGGCGCGTCACGCCGCGGAAGCGCGTCGTCATCGCTACCTTGTAGACCAATATGTCGTCGACGCCTTCGAGGGCGTAACGCGTTTGGCGACTCAAGGTGCGCATGGGGATGCGCATGAGCGTCGGTTGCTGCGCTGCATTCACGAGAACCCTCCTTACTTACCGGTAATATTATCGCGCAACCTCGCGCTAACGACAAATCTTACACACATCAACTTGTAACCAATTGTGCAGTAAGTGCCTAAAAGTGACAGACTTTCTCAAACGGTTGAACGTTTGGAAAGTGGGCATATCTCGCAGGGCACACTCCCGACTGTCTAGACGGCATATAGAACGGTTACTGCACAGCAGACTTTGTTCCGTGTGGTTAGCTTGCGCACCCTATCTCCCACGCATGCCCTTCGTCCCAGATGCGCCGACAACGCCGCCACCCCTCTCGAGCGCGCACGCCCGACGCCTGCCACTGCCTCGTCGATTAGAATCCGACACATGAGTGCTCTCCCCTTCGTGTCCGATACCTTCGACCCGACCCGCTGGCGTGAGGTCGAGGGATTCGACTTTGTCGACATCACGTACCACCGCGGCATCTCGCGCGGTCTCGAGGCCGACGGCCGCCCCGAGGGCGCCGACATGCCGGTCGTACGCATCGCCTTTGATCGCCCCGACATACGAAACGCCTTCCGCCCCGGCACGGTCGACGAGCTGTACCGCGCGCTCGACCACGCGCGCCAGACCTCCTCGGTCGCGGCCGTCATCCTGACGGGTAACGGCCCCTCGGCGCGCGACGGCGGATACTCCTTCTGCTCCGGCGGCGACCAGAGGGTACGAGGCCGCGACGGCTACCGTTACGAGGTCGAGGGCGCGGACCCCGAGGCGGCCACCGCCCAGCGCCGCGAGCAGATCGACCCCGCGCGCGCCGGGCGCCTGCACATCCTCGAGGTTCAGCGCCTCATCCGCACGATGCCGAAGGTCGTCATCGCGGCCGTCCCCGGCTGGGCAGCCGGCGGCGGCCACTCCCTCAACGTGGTCGCGGACCTGTCAGTGGCCTCCATCGAGCACGCGGCCTTCATGCAAACGGACGCGAACGTCGGATCCTTCGACGCCGGCTACGGCTCGGCGCTCCTGGCCCGCCAGGCCGGGGATAAGCGGGCGCGTGAGATCTTCTTCCTCGCCGAGCGCTACGATGCTGAAACTGCCGAACGCTGGGGCGTCATCAACCGCGCCGTCCCCCACGCCGAGCTCGAGGCGACCGCCCTGGAGTGGGCCGCGACCATCGCGACGAAGTCCCCGCAGGCCATCCGCATGCTCAAGTTCGCCTTCAACCTGGCCGACGACGGCCTGGCCGGCCAGCAGGTCTTCGCGGGCGAGGCCACGCGCATGGCCTACATGACGGCCGAGGCCCAGGAGGGGCGCGACGCCTTCCTCGAGCACCGCGCCCCCCGCTGGGAGGATTATCCCTACTACTACTGAGGCCGGTTTCCTCACCGACATTCAGCGACCCACGGGCCCGGGATCTCGCCGATCCCGGGCCCGTATCGCTCACGCGAGATAGACGCGCGCCTCCCATTCTCCGAGGGTTTCCGGGACTCCCCGGTCCTCCTCGGGCAGGTCGCGGTTGGCCAGGAGGAGGTCCCCGCTCACCCCGCGCTCGGCCTCGCCGAGGGACGCGGGCTGGGAGGAGAGGTTGACGAGGACGGTTGCCACGGCCTCGCCGAGCGTGCGCCTATAGGCGAAGATCGCGGGCGAGGGAGTCTCGATGCGCTCAAATGAGCCGGCCGCGATGACCGGCAGGCCGTGGCGAATATCCGCGAGCGCGCGGTAGTAGGCGTAGACGGAGGACGGCTCACCGACCTGGGAGGCGGCGTTGATCTCCCGATAGTTCGGGGTGACGCCAATCCACGGGTCCCCCTCCGTGAAACCGGCGTGCTCGCTCGCGTCCCACTGGACGGGCGTGCGCGCGTTGTCACGTCCGATCGCGCGCATACCCGCAAGGACAGCGTCGGGGCTCTCCCCCGCCGCCACGGCCTCGTGGTAATAGCGCAGCGCCTCCACGTCGCGGAAATCGTCGAGGCCATGGAACGCCCCGTTGGTCATACCGAGCTCTTCGCCCTGGTAGACGTAGGGGGTGCCGCGCAGCATGTGCAGCGCGGTAGCCAGGGCGGTCGCCGACTCATAGCGGTACGCTTCGTCGCCGAAGCGGCTGACGGCGCGCGGCTGGTCGTGATTGTCCAGGTAGAGGCTGTTCCAGCCGATCTCGCCCTGCGCCTCCTGCCACTGGGTGAGGCAGTCGGCAAGTTCGCCGGGGCGCAGCGGGCGCGGGTGGAACTTCCCCGCTTCGAGGCCGAGGTCGACGTGGTCGAACTGGAACACCATGTCGAGTTCGCGGCGGGCCGGGTCCGTGAAGAGCAGGACGTTGTCGCGGCGCACGCCGGGGCACTCGCCGACCGTCATGGTGCCGCTGCGCCCGTCGAAGACCTCACGTCGCATCTCGGCGAGGTATTCGTGCAGATGCGGGCCTTTGGAGAAGTGCGGGAAACCCTCGCCCCACGCGCGCCCGGGGTAGACGACGCCGTCAGGCAGGCCCGGGTCCTTCGAGATCAGGTTAATGACATCCATGCGGAATCCGTCGACACCGCGGTCGAGCCACCAGTTCATCATGCGATAGACGGCGGCGCGCACCTCAGAGTTGTCCCAGTTCAAGTCGGGCTGCTTCTTGTGGAACAAGTGCAGGTAGTACTGACCCGTGGCCTCGTCCCAGGTCCAGGCCGAGCCAGAGAAGAAGGACCCCCAATTGTTGGGCTGCGCCCCGGCCTCGCCTCCCACGCACCCGGGGCGAGGGTCGCGCCAGATGTACCAGTCGCGCTTCGGGTTATCCCGCGAGGAGCGCGACTCGACGAACCACGGGTTCTCGTCGGAGGAGTGGTTGACAACCAGGTCCATGACGAGGCGCATACCCCGCTCATGCACGCCCTCCAGCAGGCGGTAGAAGTCCGTCAACGTGCCGAACATGGGGTCGATGTCGTAGTAGTCCGCGATGTCGTAGCCATTGTCCGCCTGCGGTGAGGCGTAGATCGGCGACAGCCACAGGACATCCACGCCCAGGGACTTCAGGTAGTCGAGCTTGGAGCGGATCCCCTCAAGGTCACCGAAGCCGTCACCGTTAGAGTCTTTGAAGGAGCGCGGGTAGATCTGGTAGACGACCGCGCCCTTCCACCACTCGTCGGGGCCGAGGCCGTTGCCCGTCACGCTCATCGCATCGTCTCGGAAAAACATGGAACACCTGCCATACGTTGAGGGGCGCTCAACGCCCGTGCTGTTACGCGCAGACTACCGCGT
>ERZ1699254.273-NODE-273-length-22803-cov-3.835641_pt1 | contig 22803 bp, 9 predicted proteins | sample MGYA00581522_ERZ1699254 | MGnify/ENA primary metagenome ERZ1699254 (study PRJEB42319, sample SAMD00040329) | human oral metagenome | material: saliva | host: Homo sapiens | study: EMG produced TPA metagenomics assembly of PRJDB4115 data set (Metgenomic analysis of... | reverse complement strand
ACAGTGAAGGCTACAACAGGTGTAGAAACACCTCAAGTAACAGGCTTGACTAATAAAACTTGGGATCCAAATAACATTACATCTGGCCGTGCAGCTACAGAAGATCAATTGAAAGCAGTTGACGATCAAGTCAAAACAAATACAGGCAATATTACTCAAAATACTAATGATATTGCAAAAAATAAAGCTAATATTACTAAAAATGCTGGTGATATTGCGGCTAACAAAACTGCTATCAATAAAAATGCTGACGATATTGCTAACAATGCAAGGGAAATTGCGTCAAACAAAGATAAAATTGACCAAAATACAACGGCTATTGCTCGTAATATCTCCTTAGGTAGTGATGATGGTGATACAGATAAAAAATCTTTGAGCACAGGTGATGTGAAGTTCAACATTAAAGGTGAAAATGGCATTACTACTGCAGCTAATGGCGTAGATGTAACTGTTAAATTGGACGATGCTACAAAAGATAAAATCGATAATGCAGCAAACCGTGATTTGAGCAATTTAACTCCAGATGGTAAACAACAAGTTAAAGATTTAGCAGCTTGGAATGTAGTAGCTAACAATGGTACTGCTGAAAAGGTTCAAGGTGGCGATACAGTTAAATTCATCGATGGTGATAATGTTTCCATTACACAAAATGGTAAAGAGTTCACTGTTGCCACAAAGAAAGATGTAACATTTGACAACGTTACAGCAAATCAAAAAATTACAGCTCCTGAAGTGAGTGGTTTAACAAATACTACTTGGAATCCAGGTGTAACACAACCTGTATCTGGTCGTGCTGCGACTGAAGATCAATTGAAAGCAGTTGATGATGAAGTAGCTAAGAACAAGAAAAATATTGCTGATAACAAAACTGCTATCGATAAAAATGCTGGCGATATTAAAACAAATAAAGATAATATTGACAAAAATACAACAGCAATCGCTCGTAAAATCTCCTTAGGTGGTGACACTGGTTCTACTGACAAAAAATCCTTGAGCACAGGCGATGTGAAATTCAATATTAAAGGGCAAAACGGTATCGTTACTGAAGCTAATGGTGATGATGTAACTGTTAAGTTAGATGATGATACTGCAAACAAAATCAACAACGCAGCAAATACTGATTTGAGCAACTTAACAGATACTGGTAAACAACAAGTTAAAGATTTATCCGCATGGAATGTAGTGGCTAACAATGGTACTGCTGAAAAGGTTGAAGGTGGTAACGCAGTTAAGTTCATCGATGGTGATAACATCTCCATTACTCAAAATGGTAAAGACTTCACAATTGCAACTAAGAAAGATGTAACATTCGATACTGTAACTGCTAATGACACAATTACAGCTCCAAAAGTAAAAGCAACTGATGGTGTAGAAACTCCAGAAGTAACAGGCTTGACTAATAAAACTTGGGTTCCAGGTAAAACACAACCTGTAAGTGGTCGTGCTGCAACTGAAGATCAATTGAAACAAGTTGATGACCAAGTAGCAGAAAATAAAACTAACATTGGTAAAAATGCTGATAATATTGCGAAAAACAAAGCTCAGATTGATAAAAACACAGAAGCTATCGGTCGTAAGATTTCCTTAGGTGGTAACACTGGTTCTACAACAGAGAAATCCTTGAGCACTGGTGATGTGAAATTTAACATCAAAGGCGAAAACGGTTTAACGACGGTAGCTAATGGTGAAGATGTAACTGTTAAAATCGATGATGCAACAAAAGCAAAAATCGATAATGCAGCAAATCAAGACTTGAGCAACTTAACACCTGCTGGTAAACAACAAGTTAAAGATCTATCTGCATGGAATGTAACTGCAGCTGGCGGTACTGTTGAAAAAGTACAAGGCGGCGATACTGTTAAATTCCAAGCCGGTGATAATCTTGAAGTTAAACAAGACGGTACTACTTTCACATATAGCCTAGCTAAAGACGTGAAAGGTCTTAACAGTGTAACTGTAGGTGATGAAAATGGTCCATCCACTAAGATCACTCCTGCTGGTACAACTGTAAAAGATGCAGCTGGTAACTCTACAACAGTTAACGGTGCAGGTATGACTATCACTCCTGCAAATGCAGCAGCTAGCCCTGTATCTCTTACTGTAAACGGCTTAAATAATGGTGGTAACCAAATTCATGGTGTAGCACCTGGTACAGCCGATACAGATGCAGTAAACGTTAGCCAATTGAAAGCAGCTAAAGCTGGTTTACAACAAGCTATTAACGATGTAGGCGTTGAAACACAACGTGTTGGTGCTCATGCGGCAGCTATGGCAGCGTTGAAACCAATCCAATACGATCCATTGGAACCAACACAAATCATGGCTGGTATTGGTAACTACCGTGGTGAAACAGCTGGTGCAATCGGTCTTGCCCACTACAAAACTGAAGATACTATGTTTAATGTTGGTGTTACACTTGGTTCTAGCCATAACATGATTAATGCTGGTGTAACTCATAAATTTGGTGGTAGCCGTGATAGAAAAGATGCGATTCCAGAACGTTATAAAGCGGGTCCTATCAGCTCTATCTACGTAATGCAAGATGAAGTAAGTCACTTGCGTTCCCAAAATGAAGAGTACAAATCCAAGCTTGAACAACAACAATCTGAAATTGATGCGTTGAAAGCAGCAGTTAACCAATTGTTGGCAAATAAAGCATAATCATATTGTACATATAGTTAGAACTATGTATATCCCGTGAATGGATATGTAAAACTATAAAGAGCCTTCCTCGAAAGAGGAGGCTCTTTTTAGTATGAAAATAAAAATAGTTTATTAAAGCTATATCTGTAAAATAAAATAGTCTGAAAATTCTGATTTAATGATTAATAAAATTATCAATAAAACTGTATAAAAGGAATAATTTATGAATATTTTTAGACGATGATTAATTTTGTAATGAAATCTAATATTCTTTTCATTCTCAATTAGAAGCATAAAAATTCATAAAATATGCAATTTATTAAGGTGAATTATAAATGAATTATGATAATACTGCGTGTTTAAGCATACTCTATGCATAATTGAGATAATAGTAAATATCCAAAAAATACACTTTTAAATTGAGAAAATTAGATAAATTATGGTAAAATTAAAGATAGGTTTTATAAATGAAAGTCTGCGTAGCTTTCATTATTTCCAGACTGAGAGAAGTATGGAACATATAATTTATATAGTTGAGGGTTAGTAATTTAAAGAAGGAAAATGTATGAATAAGATATTTAAAGTCATTTGGTCTAAGTCAAAACAATGCTATGTTGTAGTATCTGAAATGGCTAAGAACAAAACAGGGAAAAAGAAAATCGTAGTAGCTAGTATTTTAGCTGCCTTGGCGATGCAAGTTGGTGTAGTTGCAGATGTAAGTGCAGCAGATAGACCGACTGGAACTATTGAGGGCGGTACTAAAATGTATTCAAACTTAACTAATGGTCTTGCTATCGGTAATGAATCCCAGTCCAACAGTAATCAATCTATTGCTATCGGTTACAGAGCAATAGCTAATTCACAATATGCTGATCCAGCTCAACCAGCTGTAGCTATTGGTGCTGGTGCTCATGCGACTGGCAGAGGTGGTGTATCCTTAGGCCTAATCGCGAATTCTAGTGTTCGTGGTACTGCTATTGGTAGTGCTACTCAGGCGACTGGCTTTGGCGCTTTTGCAGGTGGTACATATGCACAAGCAACTAATGCTGGCGATGTTGCTATTGGTGGCGCATCATCCGATCAATTTAATAATTATGCTGTTGCTTCTGGTGGGTATAGCGTAGCTATTGGTACTGCTGCTAAGGCAGATGGGGGTGCAGGTGTAAGTATTGGTTATAAGACAAATGCTAAAACATCTAATTCTCTAGCTGTTGGTTCTGAATCTCAAGCTACCGGTGAAGGTGCGGTAGCAGTAGGCAGAAAGAATACGTCTACAGGCGCGTCTTCAACAGTTTTAGGTATTTTATCTACAGCTAGTGCTACATCGGCTACTGCTGTTGGTATGCAAACTACTGCTACGGGAGAAAATTCCCTTGCGGTAGGTCATCTATCATCTGCAATAGGTAAAAATGGTGTTGCTGTAGGTACTAATAGAACTACGGCTGCGTTAGGCGGTGTTGCAGTTGGTCAAGCTGCTAAGGCTAATAAATTTAATAGTGTTGCTATGGGTATGAATGTAACGGCTGATGGTGATAATTCTGTGGCGTTAGGTGGTAGTGCTTCAGCAAATAGTGATGGAACTATTGCCATTGGTTCTTATGGATCTACTCCAACGAAAGCTACAGGCAATAGAGCTCTTGCAATCGGTTCTGCTACGACAGCTAATGGTCTAGAATCAATTGCCATAGGCAGTCGCGTTAACTCCACATCTCAATATTCTATTGCTATTGGTACTAGAGCTAATGCAAGTGCTGTTAAATCTGTTGCTATTGGTCCTGATTCTATAGCTACCGTAGATGGTGGTGTTGCTTTAGGTCGAGATTCAGTTGCTAATGTAATAGGTGGTGTTACTAATAAAGGTTATAATCCTAATACAAACCGTACAGATATTTATTCTGGTTTAACTGGCAATGTACTTACTAGTACAACTGGTGCCGTTTCTATTGGTAATGGTACTACTGTAACACGTCAACTTACAGGCCTCGCAGCGGGTATAAGAGATACAGATGCAGTTAACGTAGCCCAATTAAAGAGTGTTAACCTTGCGTTCTCTGGTAATGTAAATACTGGCAATGTGAATATTGCAAATAGTACATTAGGACTTAAGGGCGATAATACATATATTACAACAGCTGCCAACGGTCAAAACCTTACAATTTCTGGTAAAACACAAAATATTGATGTCACAAATGGTCAAGCTTCTGCAAATGCTACAGGCATGGCTGATTCTAAAAATGTAGCAGATGCTATCAATAAAGCTATTTCTGCCAATGCATATCATTGGAAATTAGCTGCTGAGAATACTTCTACAGCTCCTGAAGTAATCAATAAATCAGATACTGTAATCTTTGGTGGGGACAACAATATTACAGTAACTCGTAGTGGCAAAAAAATTACTACTTCTTTGAATAAGGCGATTACTGTAGATACTGTGAAAGCTAATAGATCTGTTACGGTTTCTTCTGGTGGCAATCAAATTACTCTAGATGGTACAAATGGTTCTGTAAAAGGTAGAAACTTTACTGGCGATTCATTTAAAGCCGGCGATAATGTATTGAGTAATACAACGCTTCAAATTGGTCCGACTACTGGTAGTAATAATGTGACCATAACTCGTGATGGTTTAACTGCAAAAAATGGTACGAAAACTGTTAAGTTTGGTACAGATGGTATTAGTGCAGGTGGTCAACAAATTACCAATGTTTCTAGCGGTGGTAATGTAGGTACTAATGCAGCTAACATTACAGATGTTAAGAATGCTGTATCTGACGTGACATTAAAATTAGATACAAATTCTAAAACTGGCAGTGTTAAGCTTAGTGAAAGTCCACTAAAAGTAATTGGTGCTAATGGTATTAGAACTGATTTAGTGGGTACGAATAATGGTAGTCTTGTTGTTGGTCTAGACAAGAATACGGTAAATGCTACGACTAAAGGTATTGGTTTAACAGGTGATACAGGATTTACAGGTCTTAAGTATCTTAAAGACGGTGATGCAACCTTTAAAGTGGCTGGTGATGGCGATCTAGTTACTACTAAGGCTTCTACTACAGGTGTACAAGTAGCTGTTGATTCTGCTAAAGTAAAAGATTTAGCTGTAGGCGCAGTAACTGTTAGCAAGGCTAATACGGCAGATAATCCTATTACAATTACACCAACAGCAGGTACTAACTCCAAGGATTATGCTATTGGTATCGATACTACTAAGCTAGCTAATCAAACACAATTAACATACAAAGCTAATGGTGCTAATGCAAACAAAGTGTCCTTGGCAAATGGCTTAAACTTTACAGATGGTACTTTTACAAAAGCAACTGTAGGTACAAATGGTACTGTAACAATTTCTACTGCCACAGAAACTATTACTAATGATGCTGATGGTAAAGCTAAAGTAAATAGCCCTACAGATGGGTTAGCGACTGCTAAAAATGTAGCAGATTCTATCAATAAAGCTGTAGATGGCTTGTCTCAAAATCTTACTGTTTCTGATGGTGCTACAGACGGTACTGTAAATCTTAAGAATCAAAAACTTACTGTTTCCGGTACGAATGGTGTGTCTACAACTGTAAATGGCCAAACTGTTACAGTAGGTCTTGATGCAGCTACAAAAACTAAAGTAGATAATGCGTCCACAGCAGTAGCTCGTAACATCTCTCTTGGTGCAGATAGCGGCACAGCATCTAGCCAATCTTTAAAAGATGGTGATGTGGCATTCAATGTAAAAGCTGCGACAGGTGACTTAGTATCTACGAAGATGAATGGTAACACTGTTGAAATTTCCACTAAACGTGCGGCAATTACTAGTGATGCCAATACAGGCGCAGCATCTGTAACAGGTGATGATGGCTTAGCAACATCTAAAAATGTAGCCGATGCTATCAATAAAGCAGCTGATGCAGCTAAAGCTGGTGCAGCATGGAATCTTACAACAAATTCCAGCACAACAGATAAAACAACTGTACAAGGTGGGGATACAGTAGATCTTATCAATGGTGATAATATTTTAATCACTCAAGATGGTACAGATAAAAAGAAAATTACTGTAGCTACGAAGAAAGATCTTGCAGTAGATTCTATTACAGCTGGCAATACAGTAATGAACACATCTGGTTTAACAAATGGTACTACTGCAATTACAGGTACTGGCATTACAACAGATAAAGTAACGGTAGGTGGTATCTCCATTGATAAAACTGATGGTATCAACGGTGGTAACAAGACAATTACTAATGTTGCTAGTGGGGGTACAACTGATACTAATGCAGCAAATATTGGTGATGTAAAGCAAGCTGTTGCTAACTTGTCTCAAAATTTAAATATTACAGATGGTACTAATAATGGTACTATTGATCTAAAAAACCAAAAACTTAATGTGGCTGGTACAAATGGTGTAACTGCAACTGTAAATGGTCAAACTGTTACTGTTGGTTTAGATGATAATACTGTTAATGCTACTACTAAAGGTATTGGTCTCACTGGTGATACTGGATCTACTGGTAATAAATATCTTAAAGATGGTGATGTATCCTTTGCCGTTGTTGGTGATGGAAATCTTGTAAGTACGTCTGCTACAGCAACGGGTGTAAAAGTAGCTGTTGATGCGGCTAAGGTGAAAGATTTAGCTGTTGATGCTGTTACAGTAAGTAAAGATGCACAAGCCGATAATCCTATTACTGTGACTCCAACAGCAGGTACTAACTCTAAAGATTATGCCATTGGTATCGATACAACGAAACTCGCTGGTAAAACTGATTTAACATATCGTGCAAATAACGATACAGATGCAAATGCTCAAAAGATATCTTTAGCTAAAGGTCTAAACTTCATTAATGGTGATACTACTGTGGCTACTGTTGCTGCAGATGGTAAAGTATCCTATGACATTAATACAGCTACTAAGACAAAGATTAATGATGCTGCGACTGCTGTAGCTCGTAATATTTCTCTTGGTGCAGATAGCGGCACAGCATCTAGTCAATCCTTAAAAGATGGCGATGTAGCATTTAATGTAAAAGGTGCGACTGGTGACTTCATTTCTACGAAGATGAATGGCGACACTGTAGAAGTTTCTACAAAACGTTCCACTATCAACAGTGATGCTACAGGTACTGCCTCTGTTACCGGTGATGATGGTTTAGCAACAGCTAAGAACGTGGCCGACGCGATTAATAAAGCTGCTAGCCAAGCTAAAGATGGTGCAGCATGGAAACTATCTACTAATGGTGATACACCGACTACTGTAGCCGGCGGAGATACTGTAGACTTTACTGGTGATAACAATATTACAGTTACACAAACTGGTAAAAATATCGCTACCACATTAAACAAAGACCTTAAGAAATTAAACTCTATTTCTCTTGAAAATGGTGTAGGTGAGACAATCAAGTTTGATGCAATTAATGCTAGTGGTAAGTTTGGTGATCCAGCTGTAGGTAATTATACACAAATTGACCGTGATGGTATTAGAATCAATAATGGTATTGATGTAAATCAACCGAATACAGCAAATACTTATTTAGACGTTGGTACTTTATCTTTACAAGCCGGACCTAATAGCAGCTCTCTTGATTCTAAAAATCTCATGTTTAATGATGAAGATGGGAATTTTGCTCAAGGTAGTGCTCAAGGCATGGCCTTCCGAAATGCAGCAGGTAAAGAGGTCCAATTTACTCTTGATGAGATCAACGCTGGTGGCAACAAAATTAAAGAGGTTGCAGAAGGTACAGATGATACTGATGCGGTAAATGTAAAACAGTTGAAAGATACTGTAGCAAGCCAAACGTTAACATACCGTGCTAATACAGCTGCTGATACAGATGCTAAGTCCGTTAAATTATCTAAAGGTTTAGACTTTGTAGATGGCACAATGACAAAAGCTACAGTAGATAATGATGGTAAGGTAACATTTGATATTAATGATGATACTAAGACCAAGATCAATGATGCTGCAGCGGCTGTGAGCCGTAAAGTGTCCCTTGGTGCAGATAGTGGCACAACATCTAGTCAATCTTTAAAAGATGGTGATGTAGCGTTCAATGTAAAAGGTGCTACTGGTGATTTCATTTCTACGAAGATGAATGGTGATACTGTAGAGGTGTCTACAAAACGTGTTACTATCGATAGTAATGCCACTACAGGTGCAGCATCTGTAACAGGTGATGATGGTTTAGCAACTGCTAAAAATGTAGCTGATGCTATCAATAAAGCTGCTAAAGCAAGCACTGATGCTATTAACTTGAAATTTGCTGGCGATACTAATACATCTGCCGGTGTAGTAAATCTTAAAGATGATACATTGGGCATCAAAGGTGACGGTAAATACGTAACAACTGATGCAGATGGTAAAAACTTAACTGTAAAAGTATCTGAAGCAGAGGTTAAGAAATCTGCGGTAAGTGCAGTTACAGTAAGTACTGATACAACTGATGCGGATAATCCTTTGACTGTTACAGGTACTCCAAGTGCAGATGGCACAACTAAGGATTACAAGGTAACTATTGACGGTACTAAAGTTGCTACGAAGACTAAATTGTCTTATAAAGCAAATGATGGTTCAGCTAAACAAGTATCCTTAGCTGATGGCTTGAACTTTAAAGATGGCACGTTAACAACTGCTACTATCGATGATGCAGGCGTTGTTAAATATGATGTAAAAACAGCGGCTATTACAGCTGGTACAGATGGCACTATTACAGGCCCTGCTACTGATGGTGTGGCAACAGCTAAGAATGTAGCAGATGCTATTAATGCAGCTAAAAAAGCATCTAAAACAGAAATCACTGCTAATGATGATGAAGCAGCTAACGCAACAACTGGCAATGTAAAATTAACGTCTACAACGGCTGCAGATGGTCATACAATTTACAATGTAAAACTTAATGATACATTGACATTTGGTACTGGTGCTAATGCCATTGTTATTGATGGTACAGCGGGTAAGGCTACTATTGGTAGTGCAGCTATTGATGGTGTAAATAATACAATTACAACAGGTGGTAATAAGGCGGTAACGTTAGATGGTACTACTGGTACTATTACAGGTAAAGCTGCTAATATTGGTGGCGTTACAGTAGATGGTACAAATAACCATGTAACAGGTCTCGCTAATACGACTTGGGATGGTAATGCTGTATCTGGCCGTGCTGCTACCGAGGATCAATTGAAAGTAGTAGCTGATGCTGCAGCTAACCAAACATGGCAAATTACAGCAGATAAGGATGCTGCTACATCTGGAAAACAAACTGGTACTAAATCAGATGCCAAAGTAGGTAAAGATGCAAAGGTTACTATGATTGCTGGTGAAAATATCACCATCAACCAAAATGAGCGTGACTTCACATACTCCTTGAATAAAGACCTTGTGAACATGAATTCTGCAAGCTTCAATGGTACTGGTAATAACACAACGGTTATCAATGGTGATTCTATTACACAAACTGCGGGTACTCAAACCAATACATCTACTGCAGCTGGTAATACAGTAGCAGATGGTACTAAGTCTACAGCAACAACTGCAGATGGTACTAAGATTACGGATGGTACAAAAACAAATACTTCTACAGCAGATAGTACAGTTATCGATGATGGCAATGGTAATAACACAGCTCTTACTAAAGATGGTGTAACCATTACTACATCTGGTAAGGATCCAGTATCCTTAACTAAAGATGGTCTCAATAATGGTGGCAATAAGATTTCTAATATTGCAGATGGTACAGATGATACCGATGCTGTCAATGTACGTCAATTAGAGGCTAAGTCTAAGGCGTCTAAAACAGAATTGACTGCTAATGGTGGTGAAAGTGCTGGTAGTACTACAGGCAATATTGTATTGACTAAAACTACTGCCGCTGATGGACATATCATTTACGATAACAAGTTGAATGATAAGGTTACATTGGGTACAGATCCAACTAAGGCAGTTACTGTAGATGGTACAACTGGTACAATCAAGGCTGGTGATGGTGCTAATGCGGTTGCTATCGATGGCAAAAATGGTTCTGTAAAAGCTGGCGATAAGATTGCTCTTGATGGTAAGGATGGCAAGGCTACAATTGGTACTGTAGGCATCGATGGTAAAGATGGCATTATTACTACAGGTGGTAATAATCCTGTTGCAGTAAATGGCAAAGATGGTGTTGTTACAGGATTAACTAACAAAACTTGGGATCCAAATAATATTGCATCTGGCCGTGCTGCTACGGAAGATCAAGTTAAATCCGCCGTTGAAAATGCTGGATGGAATGCAACTATTGGTACAGAAGGCTCTGGTATTAATAGCACACCAACTGCAACAGCTGAAAAAGTAAAAACTGATGAAACAGTTACTTTCAAAGCGGGCAATAATATGATGGTTAGCCAAGCAGGTAAAACAATTAGTTATGCAGTAAATCCTGAACTGAAGGATATGAAGTCTGCTACATTTAAAGATGCAGCAGGTAATACAACTGTCACAGATGGTAATGGCATAACAATTACACCAGGCAGTGCAAATCCTAATAATCCTAATGCAGGCACTATTTCCTTGACTAAGGATGGCCTCAATAATGGTAATAACCAACTTAAAGGTATTGCGCCTGGTACAGATGATACTGATGCAGTTAATGTTAGTCAGTTGAAAGCATCTAATGCTAGAATCGGCGATGCTATTGGTCAAGTAGCCGGTGAGGTACAACGCGTAGGTGCGCATGCAGCAGCAATGGCAGCGTTGAAACCAATTCAATATGACCCATTGGAACCAACTCAAGTGATGGCTGGTGTTGGTAACTATCGCGGTGAAACAGCAGCGGCCTTAGGTCTTGCACATTATACAAATGAAGATACAATGTTCAACGTTGGTGTATCTCTTGGTGCAAACCGCAACATGGTCAATGCAGGTGTAACTCACAAATTTGGCTCTAGCCCAGAAAAGAAAAATATTCCTGATCGTTACAAAGCAGGCCCTATTAGCTCTGTGTATGTAATGCAAGATGAAGTATCTAGTCTCAAAAAAGAAAATAGTGAACAAAAAACTGTTATCGCAGATCAAGCGGCTCGTCTCAATACGTTGGAAGCTGAAAATGAGCGTCAACGTCAAGAACTAGCTGAAACTAAACAAGGCTTAGAAGACTTGCGTGCAGCAGTTAGTCAATTGTTGGCATCCAAAGGTTGATAATTGATAATTAATTTCATATGATAGACTGATATAATATTTTCTGAAAATTAAAAGAACCTCTTATATGTTGGAATACCTAGTAGGGTATATTCAGACGCTATAAGAGGTTCTTTTGCGATTTTGATATATATTATTAAATAAAATCATTATATATGAATGACTTTTCATATATTCTTGTGATATAATAAAGAAGATATTGGGGCTAATAGATAGCTCAATCTTATACGATCTTGCATGAATAGGAGTTACTATGTTAGACCGCATACAACGATGGTTGTCCATTGATGCTATGTTGCCCGCTACAGAACGATTAGGTCCTGTAGGTACAACAAAGCAGATGTATGGCAATTATTTGAAAATAGCTTGGCCTGCTACATTACAAGGTTTGATGCTACAGTTTATGACAGCTATTGATTTAGCCATGGTAGGGGCCCTCGGTGCGTCTGCGCTTGCATCGGTAGGTATTATGGGGCAGCCAGAGATGGTGATGCTTATATTCTGTCGTGCCCTGTCGATTGCGGTAACGGCTATTATAGCTCGCCGCCACGGTGAAGATGAAGTTGATGGTATGAATGCTGTTCTTAAGCAGTCCATACTATTGAATTTCTTGATTTATGCACCTTTATTGGCAATATGTTTCTTTAATTTAGAGCATATCTTACGCTTTACAGGTGCTGAAGACGGTTATATAGAAACGGCTGTCTGGTATGGTCGTTTTGTTGTCATTAGTCTAATATTTCAATCCTTTAGTCAAATTGTAGGGGCCGCCCTTATTGGGTATGGCAATACTAAGGTTATTTTTAAGTCCAATGTAGTAGGTAATATTTTAAATACTATAATGAACTTCTTCTTGATTTATGGTATTGGTTTCTTTCCTGAACTCGGTGTCATGGGCGCCGGTGTTTCGACACTGATTAGTAGTGCCGTTATTGCTCTATTATTACTGCGTACGATTTCACAACATACTACAACGGGATTAACCTTGCGACATCCTTCAAAGTGGAAGTTTGAACGAACCGTTTTGCATACTATGTTCCACGTAGGCGGTAGCTCATTAGGGGAACAGTTTTTTGAACGATTTGGTATGTATACGTACACAATGATCGTTGCATCCTTAGGGGCGGTACCATTAGCAGCACACTATGTGTGTATGAATTTGATGGATATATTCTATTACTTTGCTATGGGACTTGGCTTTGCAGGGGCCTCTCATACGGGACAGAGTCTTGGTCATAAACGACCAGATATTGCACGTGTTTATGGTAAAATCGGTGCCCGAATCGGACTGGTCGTGGGCCTTATAAGTGCTTTGATATTTATTGGCCCTGGTGATTTATTGGTACAGTTATATACACGTGAAAGTGAAGTCGTTACGTTAGCTGGTGCCTTAATGGGGCTTATGGCCATTGCGGCCTTTCCTCAAGCTTTACAGCAAGTATATTCCGGTGTACTAAAAGGAGCGGGGGATACATATTATATTATGAAATATTCCCTTGTTAGTGTAGCTATTATACGACCTATTATTACGTATCTATTGTGTATTACATTTGGCTTAGGCCTTTTAGGCGCATGGTTATCGTTGTGCTTCGATCAGTCTTTACGATTATGTTGTTCCTATTTCCGATTTGTTCGAGGTACATGGCAGCATAAAATTGTTTAATCTTACTGATTAGTATTCAAAATATTAATTTTGAATATCATTTATGCGATGAATTTTCATATAAAATCTAAAGTTTAAATTGTTCGATATATAGCTTTGATATAGATAGAATCTACAATGTTTTATTTAGGATTACTAGCTATATTGAAAAAAATAGAATAATTTATGAAAAGTTTATGAAAAACTTCTTGCCTATTCAATTTATTTGATGTACAATACCAAATGTGGAAAAAATGACACATTGGGGAATGTGTTATCGGACCTGAAATCCATGATTTCGTGTATATATGTAAGGGATATATATAAGAAACAAGTGAAAACCGCCTTAGTTTTACTAAGGCGGTTTTTACTTTTATTTGTTCGCTTAATTTTAAAGATAGGCTAAGATAAATATAAGATATATCTTAAAAGAATAAAGGGGAGGATCATTAGTTTTGATAATTAGCCCCTTAATATTCCTAATATTATAAAGATAATTGTATTTTTGAATTTGAAAGAAATAACAACTGAATATAGATAAAATTCGAAATTCTCATGGTAAATTCATAAAAGATATTGAAATTTATCGAAAAGTTGTGTAAAATGAAAGTATATTATTACCAAGGCCCTGTGTATTGTTGTGGGCTATTTTTGGAGGGAATTATAATGAACAAAAAATTATTAGCTTTATTGGCAGTTGCTGCTGTAGGCGTATCCGTAGCTGGCGCAACTCCACAAACTCAATTCAACAAAGGCGAATTCCAAGTTGATCTTGGTGCAGCTCATTCTAAAGCAAAAACTGAACATTTCAATGCTGATGCAAAATGGAACTTTGATGGTGGTTTGACATACGCTTTGTCTGACAAAACTGCTATTCAATATGGTTACCATGGTTTGAACGACAAATTGGGTGGCATTGGCTATAGCGACAAAATGCACGAAGTAAACTTGGTTCAATCCTTGAACAAAAACTTCGCTGTATATGGTGGCTATGCTCATATTTCTGGCGATGACTTCGCTAAAGCTAACAACATTGCACAAGCAGGTGTAATTGGTAAAGCTAACCTTGGCTCTAAAGTAGAAGTTTATGGTAAAGCTGGTGTAGGTACTAAGAAAACTTCCACTTGGGAAGCTGGTTTAGGCTACAAAGTGAACGAAGACTTGGATATTAACGCTGGTTACCGTTATATCAACACAAAACATGCAGATAATGAAAATATCTCCTTCCAAGGTCCTGTAGTTGGCTTGTCCTACCGTTTTGGTGGTCACAAAACAGTAGCTCCTGTAGCAACTCCAGCTCCAGCTCCTGTATACACTCCAGCTCCAGCTCCTGTAGTAGAAGCTCCTGTATACAAAACTCCTAAATTGGATTACTATGTACAATCTATCTACTTCGATTCCGACCAAGATGTAGCTCGTGCAGACCAATATCCAAACTTGACAGCTGCTGTAAACGCTGCTAACCAATACTCTCAAGATCAAATCAAATTGTTGGGTAATGCTGATACTGATGCAACTCCTCAATACAATGTTGGCTTGTCCGAACGCCGCGTACAATACGTAGCTCAATACTTAGTAAACAACGGCGTATCTGCTGATCGTTTCATCGGTATCGCTAATGGCGACACTAAACCAGTGGCAACTAACTCTACTGCAGCAGGTAAAGCTGAAAACCGTCGTGTAGACGTTTACATTCACCGCTAATCTACATTCTAATTTAGATTAGACATATAATAAGTCCACCTTCTATCATGCTCTCGTGTTCATCGGGGGACCGAGCATGTGATAAGGTGGACTTTTGTGTTATACTAAACTTGCATACAATCGTAGGTCATACAATGTTCATTAAGTTTTGGTAATGTATGCATTGTGAGTATAGTAAAGTAGGTTATATATGAAACGATTTAAATATTACAAACCGCTTATAGGGGCCATTATATTGGCTGGCGTTATGATCATGATGGCGCTCCGTATTAGCGATATAGCCAATGCTATTGATGCCATTATTACTGCTTTTGTTCCACTTATAGTAGGTGCTTGTATCGCATTTGTCCTCGATATTCTCGTTGTGCGTTATGAACGCTGGCTGTGGCCTAAGAGTAAAACTGGTTGGAAAGATAAAATTAGACGACCTTTAAGTCTTGTATTATCCTTTGTTACTATCAGTGCTATCGTGTATTTCATTGCTCGCATGGCGATTCCACAATTGATTCATTCCATGTCGATTATCGTATCTTCTTCGCCGCAGTTGTATACAGATTTCCAAACATGGATGCAACACTTTACAGAAACCATTCCAATGGCCTCCAATCAAACTCTTATGGATACCTTGAGTGGTGAAAGTATTGTTAAATATACTCGCGAGTGGGGCACAAAGGGAGGTACATACCTAGTTAATGCGATGGGGACAGCCTTATCTTGGACTTTGAATATAGGTTTAGGTTTAATCTTTGCCATTTATATGTTGCTCGATAAAGAGCGACTTATGATGCAAGGCAAACGTATTTTACGAGCTTATGCATCCGATGAGTGGGTAAATCGCGTTAGTTATGTCACACGTGTTGCTGTTCAAACCTTCAGTAACTTCTTTGTAGGCCAGTTCATAGATGCCTTGATTTTAGGCATTATGGTTGGTATTTCACTATGGGCATTTAATATTGAATATGCCACTACGATTGCCTGTGTTATTGGCCTTACTGCATTAATTCCATTGTTAGGTATTTATGTGGGTGGCGTTATAGGCGCAGTTATCTTGCTCACTGTTAGCCCTATGGATGCATTAATTTATGTGATTATATTAGAGGTGCTTCATCAAATTGAAAGCAACTTTATTTATCCTAAGATCGTAGGTAATTCCGTTGGCTTGCCTGGTTTGTGGGTGTTTGCAGCTGTTATCGTTGGTGGTAGTTTAATGGGGGTCACTGGCATGTTGATTGGCGTACCTTTGGTGGCAACATGTTACAAATTGCTTATGACTGATGTAAACGATCGACTTGCATCGAATGAAGGTTTATAGTATATTGTCTAAATAATATATCTATTTATGTATGTTTTGTGTGCTGTTGCATATAGCACGAAATTATAATAATTCTAGTATACGGATGGCTTTTACCATAGGTGAAAGCATTGTATATAGTAGGAGGATATGTAATGAATAAAAAGTTGATTTCTATGGCATTAACTGGTGTATTGGCAGTTGGCGTATTGTCCGTTGCTACACCTAGTGTGGCAGATGCACGTAAAACAAAACCAGAAACAAGTACTGATATTTCTGTACAACGTGCGCCAGGGGAATCCATGGTTATGACTATGAGTAAAATTGGTACTATTTTCCAAAACCGTTTTCCTAATGCAGCACTTCATTCTGTAGAGCTTAACTCTAATGATTTGAACTATGGTTACAAAGTAGTAGGCTATAGTAAATATCATCAATATAAGATGAAAATCGACGTTATCACTGGTAATACTTCTGATATGGATGAAGGTGGCAAACCTAAGAAAGTTATCGGTGAAATCTTCAATAAAGATAAAGTTATCGAAGCAGCTCAAGCTGAGCGCGTTGCAAAACAACAACTTGGTGCTGATGCAGTCGTAAAAGGCTGGAAAATTGAAGCGCATGAAGGCAAGATCCTATACTATATGACAATGCATCAAGATGGTAAAAAGACTGTAGTTACTGTAGATGCTGAAACAGGGGCTTATGTAGGTCAATCTAAATCTAGTAAATTACCTCCTGAACCAGATCAAGGTTTCGACGGTCGTAAAACAAATATTATTTGGGATAACACCATTGATATGGGTCGTTAATCTATTTAGCGATATTATAAATAAAGAGCTGAAGATAAAATCTTCAGCTCTTTATTTTATATAATGGATATATATTTACTATTGCCAACGGTGTTCGTAGTATGCTTGTGTCCACATAATAACCTCGATTAAGGACGGATGTGGGCTCATAGTTTCACCTACAGTGATAACGGATTTAGGGTCCATTTCGCGAGTAATACCTTTTTCACGTAAGCGTTTAGTACGTTCAGAAGCGATTTCTTCATTAATTGCTGTCAACGGAGTTACACCACTGTTCATAAGGTTTACATATGGTTGGAAGAGGATAGACGCTTGAGGACCTGTTACGTGCATACCAAGGATATGATTAGTATCTTTGTCTACCACGATTTTAACAAAGCCGTCATTTACATCGCCAGGGTTGATACCCATTGCATAGCCTTTAGCTGTGGAGGAGTAGTAGTTTTTGCCTACACCTACATTATAACCAGCTTTGATAGCTTCTGCTTCAGTAAGACCTACGCTACCAATTTCAGGGTAGGAGAAGGTAACCTTTGGCAATGTATCATAACGTGCCCAACGGAAATCTTCTTCGTTTTTAGCAAAGTATAGATTGTGGGCAATAATATCAGCTTCATAGTTCGCACGATGACGAAATGCTGGTTCACCATTTACATCGCCTAAGGCATAGATGCCATCAACAGATGTTTCGAGGAACTCGTTTGTTTTAATCCAGCCCTTTGGCCATGTTTCAATACCTGTATTTTCGAGGTGGAGCTCTTCTACAGCAGGACGAATGCCAGCTGCTACGAGGATTTCTTCTACCTTAGTTTCTGTAACTTCACCAGTGCTACGATCTTTAGTGACTACAACTTTAAGACCATCTTCTTGACGGATTTCAACAGTGTCTTGGTTTAAGATTACATTAATACCACGAGCTCGGTAGTTTTGAAGAAGATGTTCGGACATCTCTTCGTCTTCTTTAGGTACTAAACGTACATTATGTTGAAGAATTGTTACCTCTGTACCAGCGGATGCAAATACGTGACCGAATTCTACGCCGATAGGGCCTGCACCAAGTACTGCAAGCGATTTATACGGTTGTTTCGGGAACTTATCGCCAAATAAACTTTCACTAGAAAGGAAGCCTGCTTCTTTTAGACCAGGTACATTTGGTATGTTGCTATAACCACCAGTACCTAGAATAATTGTTGGAGCTGTGATTTCTACGATACCAGAGCCATCGTTAAGGTGGATATTCATAACCTTATCGGACACAAAACTTGCAGCACCGCGATATACATCTACGTTGTCATAAGAGTTATAGTAATCATAGATGCCTGCAGACTTGTCAATCATATGCCATGTACGTTTAGCTACAGTGTCCCAATCCATAGTTGCATCGCCAACATTGACGCCTATTTTTTTGAACTCTTCTACCTCTTGAATGGCATTAGCTGCTGTAACCATTACTTTCGTAGGAATACAACCGCGATTTAGGCATGTGCCACCGAATTTACCTTTTTCTATGATGGCCACTTTAAGGCCTTTTTTTAGCGCAGCGTCAGCTACGATGGTTGCACCACCTGTACCAACCACAATAATATCGTATTGTTTCATGTTGATTCCTTTCTATTGCTATCTGTTAATAGTTATTATTAACTCCATTATAACACTATATTGAAGAAAATCAATATAGGTGATTGTAATTAATATAAACGTATATGATTAATATTGATACCTATGTTGATTTATAAAGTATGTTCTTTATATTATACAATGAATATATTTATAAGTCGTATAGTAATCTAGTAATTATGGACCTTTTAATACAAAAAAACGGTCCCGAAGGACCGTCTTTGGTATGATTGTAAAATTATATTTAATTCCAGTTTTCGTGATAGCCACGTTTCGCATAATCTGCAGTAGCAGTGAAGAGAATATCTGTACTGGAGTTAAGTGCTGTTTCAGTGGAGTCTTGTAAAACGCCAATGATGAAGCCTACACCTACAACTTGCATTGCGATGTCATTGGAGATACCAAATAGAGAACAAGCAAGAGGAATTAGAAGTAGGGAACCACCAGCAACGCCAGAAGCACCACAAGCACCGATAGTAGCAATAACAGATAAGAGAATTGCTGTAGGGATATCTACAACGATTCCAAGTGTATGGGCAGCAGCTAATGTCATGATTGTAATTGTGATCGCTGCACCACCCATATTGATTGTTGCACCCAATGGAATGGATACGGAATACATATCAGGGTTAAGTTTTAAACGTTTCGCTAAATCGAGGTTAACAGGGATGTTTGCAGCAGAGCTACGAGTAAAGAACGCATAGATTGCAGATTCACGTAAACATTTGAAAACCAATGGATATGGATTACGGCGAAGATATACAAAAGATAGAAGTGGGTTTACTACTAATGCTACGAAAATCATAGAACCAAGTAGTAATACGAGTAATTGGAAATAACCAATCAAAGCTTCGATACCGTTAGTAGCGATAGAATCAGCTACAAGACCCATAATACCAAGAGGAGCAAAGCGGATAATCCAACCTACTACAGTTGTAATAGCTTGAGCGATAGACTCCATTATTTCTTTAGTATTCATTGGTGCATGGCGTAAAGCGCCACCGATGATAAGTGCCCAACCTAAAATGCCGATATAGTTAGCCGTCATTAAGGCTTTCACAGGGTTATCAACAATATTTTTTAAAAGTGTTTTCATTACCTCTACGATACCTTGTGGTGGAGCTGCATCAGCTGCACTAGCTGCAAGGTGTAAAGTAGTAGGGAACATAAAGCTTACGACTACAGCAAGCGCTGCAGAAAGGAATGTACCTAATAAATATAATGTGATTACAGAGCCCATACCTGTTTTTTGACCAGAACGGTGTTTACTGATGGCTGCAATTACAAGGAAGAATACGAGGATTGGTGCAATCCCTTTTAAAGCACCAACGAAGAGAACGCCTAATAAAGCTAATTCATTTGCCACATCTGGCACATATAGAGCTGTCAAAATACCAATAATCAAACCTATGATAATTTGTTGGATTAGACTGACTCTATTGATTGATTTTACAAATCGATTCATAGTACACTCCAATACTTAATAAAAACTAATAAAAGACCATGGAAAAGATATCTTTTCGTCATGGACATATGTCATTATACAACGAACACAGGATGGTGGCAATAGATAATATCATAGTCATTTATATATAGTTAAATTAAATCTACTGTGATTGATAACGATGTTTATTTTGTAATATACTAATTTTAACAGTAGTGAATATATGGTTTTAACTAAATATGTGCTTATTACATAATTACTATATATAGTATATATAATAGGATTCTTTTGATAGGAGGCATAGTATGATATACTATGCGAGTAAAGAGTTTGAATATAGTTCTTGATTAGTGAAAGGACCATAATGAATACGAAAGAATTTAAAACATATGCAGATAAAGAAGAATTTGTGCAAGGTGTATTCTCTAATATTGCTAAGAATTATGATTTGATGAATACAGTCTTGAGTTTTGGACAGGATTATTACTGGCGCAAATTTTCTGTAAAAGCAATGAATATAGGTCCAAATCAACGTATACTTGATGTAGCTTGTGGCACTTGTGTGTTTACAAAGGAAGCGTTACGTCAAGAACCAACATTAAGGGTGGAGGCTTTGGACTTTAATAGTGAGATGCTTGATCAAGGTCGTGTACGCATTGAAGATGCTGGTTTAATAGATCAAGTTAATCTTGTTCAAGGTGATGCGATGGCATTACCATATGCAGATAACACATTTGATGCTGCTATGAGCGGATTTGCAATGCGTAATGTGCCAGATATTAAACAAGTGTTATCTGAAATGCAACGTGTTGTAAAGCCAGGTGGAAAAGTAGTTGTGTTAGAACTCGCAAAGCCAAGCATGTTTGGTTTTAAACAGTTATATAATTTCTACTTCTCCTATATATTACCTATTTTAGGTAAGTTAAGTAAGGATAATTCCTCTTATGCATGGTTGCCAGAATCCTTACGCAGATATCCTCATCAAAGTGAGATTCTTGAAATCTGGAAATCTTTAGGATATGAAAATGCCACCTATCATGAATTGACAGGCGGCATTGTAGCGGTCCACGAAGGTGTGGTACCAGAAAATTCTATTGTAAATAATAAGTAATATTAGCGTCTTGAGAAACTACTAATGATCCTTTTTCAACAGGAGTAGCAGTTTCGAGAGACGCTTTTAACATTAAGGCGTTACGATAGGAACCAGAGTCCATAGAGCTTGTTTGTGGTGTGCTGATAGAAACAGTTTTTACAGGGCCTAAAGTACGACCAAGGGCTGCAGCAATAACCTCAGCTTTATGACGACCGTCTTGAATTGCTTCGGTAGTTAAAGAATCAGATAGTTGTTGAGATACATCATTTTGGAATGAAAGGTTGTTGATATCGTTGGCGCCAGCGCTAACAGCAGCGTCAACAGCCTTTCCTACATTATCAAGATTGTTGATTTTTACAGTCACACGATTTGCTACACTATAACCAGTGTTAATTCGTTTGCCATCTTGATAATCACTTGTAGGGTTAATAGAAATGTTAGATGTGTAAATATCTTTTTTGTCGATACCTAAATGACCTAACTTGCTGATTAAATCACTCATGATGCGATCGTTATTGGATTTTGCAGCGTTGATATTAGTGTTTTCACTAGTAATACCAAGTGTTAAAATCGCATAGTTAGGTGCTACAGAACGAGAGGCTTCGCCTGTAATTTGAATTTCAGAGGTATCAAATGTACCTTGTGGTGCAGCAAAGGCTGCAGTGGCCATAGTTGCACATACCGCAGCAATAGCAACTGTTTTGGATAATAAACGTTTGGATAATTTCATACTCAATCTCCTCACACATTATTATAATATTAATAATAACTACCATAATAAAAGACTAAATTGAAATATAGAGCTAATTCAAAATTAAAATATAGTATTTAATGGTATATAACTATATAACTACATAAGTGAAAGAGTCTATATTACAGCTACATTATACAAAATAGGTTGTATAAAATCAATCTTAAGTTTTTAGGTTGGAAAATGAATGTGCAATGAAAGTTGTGTGAAATTGAGAATTGGGGGTTGCCATTATTTTTTGGTTATACTATAATATCCATACAGTCGTTCGAGCGACTGTTTCTTAATGAGTGTAGAAATACACTTTGAAGTTCGAAAGAACTTCAAAAAAGATTATAAAATGTGTTGACATGAAAGTGCTCACATGTTATTATAATCAAGTCGTCAGATGGCGCTTCACTGAAGCGTGAAACTGATAACAGATCTTTGAAAACTGAACAATGATAGGTAATCAATCATATGATTGAACATATGCCAGAGTGCGGGTTTTGACAAAGTCAAAACCAACCATAATTCAAAGTTACTTACATGTAACGACAACAAATAATGAGCTATTCAAATAGCTTCAAGATATCTTGGAGAGTTTGATCCTGGCTCAGGACGAACGCTGGCGGCGTGCTTAACACATGCAAGTCGAACGAAGAGCGATGGAAGC
>ERZ1699254.266-NODE-266-length-23190-cov-3.684256_pt1 | contig 23190 bp, 14 predicted proteins | sample MGYA00581522_ERZ1699254 | MGnify/ENA primary metagenome ERZ1699254 (study PRJEB42319, sample SAMD00040329) | human oral metagenome | material: saliva | host: Homo sapiens | study: EMG produced TPA metagenomics assembly of PRJDB4115 data set (Metgenomic analysis of... | reverse complement strand
GGGCACCGGAGGGATTGGTGGGCCTGGCTGCGGTGCCCGTGGGCGGCGGCGGGGCCTGGCCGGGCTTCGAGACGACGCGCCGAGCGAAGCTCGCGGCGCGGACGGCTCGCGGGCGGGCCGCCGCCCACGGGCACACCAAGCAGCCCGGCCCAAACACACAAGCGGCGCCCGGAACACCAGCGGGGCAACAAGCACCGCCGGAAATCAGGCGATCAGCGGCTCACGGGCACCCAGCGGCTCGCCCACTCGGCGGCGACATCCGTCAGCACGGGCAGGTGCGCCGAACCGGAGGCGGCGAGCGCACGATCCACGGCCTCGTCGATGACGGGCACGCCGTCGACCGGCGTGTACTCGCCCGCGATGCCTTCGGGGGCAGCGGTCATTTCGACGAGGGAGCCGTCGGGCAGCAGGTGGAAGACCTCGCGCGTGCGGTCGAGCAGACCGGTCTCCTCATCGAAGGAGTCGTGCGTGATGAGCACGGGAACGCTGAGGCCGCGCAGCGCATCCTCGCCGGAGACCATGGACATGTCGGCGAGGGTGCGCTTGGAGATCGTGAACTGCTGGCGCACGGACTCTGAGTCGTCGGGCACGGTCGTGGCCCCGTGGTGCTCGAGATCGGAGAGCTGCACGTCGGAGAACACGAGGTTCCAGTCGTAGGACAGGGGGCCGAGGACCGGGGAGACCAGCACGTATGTCTGCAAGGCGGGCGGGCGCGAGCGCAGTGCGACGGCGGCGCCGAACTCGTGGCCGACGCAGATTTGGCGTGCGAAGCCCTGGTCGGCGAGCCAGCCGGACGCGGAGCGGAAGTCTTCGATGAGGGGGTCGAAGGTGATGATTTCGTCGCCCGAGGCGCCGTGGCCGGAGTAGTCGAAGCTGAGAGTCGCATAGCCGGCCCGACGCAGTGCACGACCGAGTGAGTCAAACATGCCCGATGCGTGACGATCCGACAAAAAGGTGTGAGAAAAGATCACCGCGGCGTCGCGGCAGTCCACGGGACGCGTGAATGTACCGGAGAGCGATACTCCCCGGGGCGTCTCAATCGTTATCTGGCTCACGCTATAAACATAGCGCGAGAGGGCCACTCACGGAAAGAGGGGCCCACACTGTGCACGAATGTGACAAGAGGACACCTGAGACTAGAAGCATCCGTGAATAATCCCCACTCATGGTGAGGATCGTGCGGCACGGCGGGCAGCACCACTAAGATGGGACGCATACGCGCCGGTGAGAGCCGCGCCCACGGGGCTTGCGAAACACCCACCACAACGGGACGCCCCACCACTTGCAGCGAGAGAAGGACATTCATGGGAACCAAGACTGGAATCCTCATCGGAGTTGGCATCGGATACGTCCTGGGCACCCGAGCAGGCCGCGAGCGCTACGAGCAGATTCGCGCGAACGCCTCGAAGCTGCGCCGTTTCCCGATCGTGGCACGCCCCCTGGATGCGGCTGGCCAGAAGATGTCCGACATCGTGCGCGCGGGCGGCGAACAGGTCACCGATAAGGTCGCCGACGCCGTGAAGGAACGCCTCTTCGGAGCCCCCGCCTCCCAGCCGACGACGGTCGACGCGCAGACCACCTCTTCCACGACGCAGCGTTGAGCGCGCGAGGGAACGAGGCCATGAACGCGGACCCGCTGACCGACGGCCAGGAGCCCACGCGCGCGCAGCTTAAGCGCTGGCGCAAGCACCTGGCCGAGGAGCGCATGGAGGCCCGCACCTACCGCGACCTGTCCGAGCGCCGGACGGGCGAGGAGCGCGCGGTCCTCTTGCAGCTCGAGGAGGCGGAGCGCCGCCACGAGGAGTATTGGCTGGCGCGCCTGGGTGATCGAGCCCTGCCCGCCCCGAAGCCGCCGCTGCGCACGCGCGCCGCGTCGGTCCTCGCGCACCTCTTTGGCACGATTTTCATTCTGGCGATGGCCCAGCGCGCGGAGCAGCGTTCCGCCCGCGACGTGGATGACGACGTGCCCGCGCACATGCAGGCGGATGAGCACATTCACGCCGAGGTCATTCGTTCCCTGGCGGCGAAGTCCCGCGAGACCCTGGCGGGCACGTTCCGCGCGGCGGTTTTTGGCGCGAACGACGGCCTCGTGTCGAACCTGGCGCTCGTGCTGGGTGTGGCGGCGACGGGCATGGAGCCCCACGTCGTTCTCCTGACGGGCATTTCGGGCCTGCTCGCGGGCGCCCTGTCGATGGCGGCCGGCGAGTGGGTGAGCGTGCGCAGTCAGCGCGAACTGCTCGATGCCTCGATCCCCGACCCGGACGCGCATCAGGCGGTGCCGGACCTGGACGTGGACGCGAACGAGCTGGCGCTTGTGTTCCGTGCGCGCGGCGAGAGCGAGGAGGAGGCCGAGCGGCACGCGAGGCAGGTTTTCGCACGCCTCGCCAAGCCTGCGACCGGCGAGTCCGGCGCGATCGCGGTACGCGCCGCACTGGGCGGTAGCCCCGAGTCGGACGGCGCGGGGGACCAGGTGGGCACACCCATGAAGGCGGCGCTGTCCTCGTTCTGTTTCTTCGCTGTGGGCGCGTTCTTCCCTCTGATTCCCTACCTGCTGGGCATGACCGGCATGACCGCGATTGTCGTCGCGGCTGTGATCGTCGGCGTCGCCCTGCTGTTTACGGGCGGCGTGGTCGGCATCCTGTCCGGTCAGTCCCCCGCGCCCCGCGCGCTGCGCCAGCTCGTCGTGGGTTACGGCGCCGCGGGGGTGACGTACCTGCTGGGCTCACTGTTCGGCACGTCGATCGCCTGACGCCTCGTCTCCAGCGGGGACGAGGCCGGGGCTGACCCGCGCGCTCCCCTGACCTCGGGGGTTCGCGAAGCGGAGGCCGGGGCCCAGATGCGGTGTCCCTGTGTCACACTAGGGTCATGACGGATTTTCTTTCTCGGGCGCGCGGCGCTCTCATGGGCCTGGCTGTCGGCGACGCGGTGGGCACCACGAATGAGTTCAAGTGGGCGGGCACCTTCGAGCCGATCACGGACATGGTGGGCGGCGGCCCCTTCCTGTTGAAGCCCGGGCAGTGGACGGATGACACATCGATGGCGCTATGCATCGCGGACTCCCTGCTGGCGAAGGGCCGCTACGACTCCTTTGACGTGATGGAGCGCTACCAGCGCTGGTATTCGAAGGGTTATCGCTCGTCGACGGACAGGTGTTTCGATATCGGCGGCCAGGTGCGTGCCGCGCTGTTCGATTACGAGCACGAACAGCGCGTGCCGGTGACCGCCGAGCGCTCGAACAGTGCCGGTAACGGCGCGATTATGCGCCTGGCGCCCATGGTGATCGCGGGTTTCCGCTCGCGTTCCCCGCGCGAGGTGGTCACGACCGCTCGCTTGAGCGCGCGCGAGACGCATTTCTCGGTCGAGGCCGAGGCCGCCACCGAGGTCTTCGCCGCCCTGCTGGTGGGCGCCCTGCTGGGGTGGTCCCCGGAGCAGCTCATGGACGTGTCGTGGGCGTCAACGGGCGCGGCGTTCGACGACATGGCCGCAAGGGTGATCAGCCCCGATCCGCAGGTTCGTGCCTCGTGGGAGGCGGAGACAAGCGGCTACATCGTCAACGGCCTGCGCCTGGCGGTGCACGGCCTCCTAGATTTCCCGTCCTTCAAGGACGCGACCCTGGCGATTTCGAACATGGGCGGCGACTCGGACACGAACGCTGCGATCTACGGGCAGCTGGGCGGCGCTTTCTATGGGATCGAGGGTATCCCGGCCTCGTGGAGGGAGCGCGTGTACCTGGGCGAGGAGATCGACCAGCTGGCGCGTGACCTCGTGGATCTGCGCCTGGAGCCTCCCGTGACTCGCTTCGACGAGGACCTGCAGGACGAGGCCTCCGCCTGACGGCCCAGACTCGTCACACCCTCACCCACACCCACGCCCTCACCCAACAGTTACCCCCAAATGTCGCATGCAATTCCCTCGCACCTATTTCAACGTTTGAAATCAGACCGTTGAAATCATGCGGATTTAAGCCGCACTCAAAAACTGACCCAAGGGAATTGCATGCGACTTTGGGTGTGTCACGCCTTCCACTGCTGCCACGCCGCCAGGTGCCGGGCGGCCCCCTCTGGCCTGCGACTAGACTGGCGCTATCATGCCTGACTCTCGCTCCGCCACGCCCAAAGCACGCAAACCGCGCCCGCGCAACGCCGGACGCAGGCGCCCCCGCGAGCACGCGCGCCCCTTCAAGCCTTTCACGCCGGCGCAGCTAGCCGAGCGCGCGGCCGCGATCCCAGTCATCTCCTTCCCGGATCTGCCGGTGAGCGCCCGCCGCGATGAGATCGCCCAGGCCATCCGAGACCACCAGGTGGTCATCGTGTCGGGCGAGACCGGCTCGGGCAAGACGACGCAGCTGCCGAAGATCTGCATGCAGCTGGGCCGCGGCGTCGCCGGCATGATCGGGCACACCCAGCCGCGCAGGCTCGCGGCGCGGTCGGTCGCGGATCGCATCGCCGAGGAGCTGGGCCAGACCGTGGGCCGCGAGCGCGGCCAGGTGGTCGGCTACCAGGTGCGTTTCACGGACGAGGTCGGCCCCACGACCCTCGTCAAGCTCATGACGGACGGCATCTTGCTGGCGGAGATTCAGTCGGATCCGATGCTGCGCCGCTACGACACGCTCATCATTGACGAGGCCCACGAGCGCAGCCTGAACATCGACTTCATCTTGGGCTACGTGGCGCGCCTGCTGCCCGCGCGCCCGGACCTGAAGGTCATCATCACGTCGGCGACGATCGATTCGGATCGTTTCGCGCGCCATTTCGGCACGTGGGAGGGCGCTCCCGGCTCGGGTCGCCTGATCGAGCCCGCGCCGGTCATCGAGGTGTCGGGCCGCACGTACCCGGTGGAGATCCGCTACCGTCCCCTCGGCCCGACGACGCCCTCGTCGTACACGTCCGAGGCCTCCGGCAAGCAGGCGGACGATCCCATCGAGATTATTGAGACCACCGAGGTCACCGAGTCCGGCCCCATGCAGCTGGTCCTGGAGGACCCGGACGACGAGCTGGCGACGCTGGGCTACGGCATGGGCGAGGACATCGACGTGGAGACCGCGATCTGCCACGCGGTGGACGAGCTGAGCGCGGAGGGCGACGGCGACATCCTGGTCTTCCTGCCCGGCGAGCGCGACATCCGCGACACGGAGGCGGCCCTCCTCGATCACTTGAAGGGACGAGGCCGGCGCGCGGGAGACGACAAGGGCGCACGCCTGGGAGACATCGAGATCCTGCCGCTGTACGCGCGGCTGACGGCGGCCGAGCAGCATCGCGTGTTCGAGCCGCACCGCCTGCGCCGCGTGGTCCTGGCGACGAACGTCGCGGAGACGTCGCTGACGGTGCCGGGCATCCGCTACGTCATCGACCCGGGTTTGGCGCGTATTTCCCGCTATTCCAACAAGACGAAGGTACAGCGCCTGCCGATCGAGCCGGTCAGCCAGGCGAGCGCGAACCAGCGCGCGGGCCGATGCGGACGAGTCGCGGAGGGCGTGGCAATCCGCCTGTTCTCGCAGGCCGACTACCTGTCGCGTCCGCGCTTCACGGAGCCGGAAATCCTGCGCACGTCGCTGGCCAGCGTCATCTTGCAGATGGCGTCCCTCGGCCTGGGCGCCGTCGAGGACTTCCCGTTCCTGGACGCCCCGGATCGACGCGCGGTGCGCGACGGCGTGGCCCTCCTCGTGGAGATCGGCGCGCTCGCGCAGGATCGCGAGACCGGGGACGGCGCCCCGGCCTCGTCCCAGTACAGGCTCACCGGCATCGGACGGGACCTGGCGCGCCTGCCGATCGACCCGCGCCTGGGGCGCATGCTGCTGGAGGCCGAGCGCCTGGGCTGCGCCTCGGAGGTGCTCGTCATCGTGGCGGCGCTGTCGATCCAGGACGTGCGCGAGCGCCCGGCCGAGCATCAGGGCACGGCGGACGCCTCGCACGCGCGCCTGGCGGACCCGCATTCGGACTTCATCACGTACCTGAACCTGTGGCGCTACCTGGCGGTGCAGGCGCGCGACCTGTCGGGCTCGGCGTTCCGGCGCATGTGCCGCGCGGAGTTCTTCCACTACCTGCGGTGGCGCGAGTGGCGCGACGTCGTCGGCCAGCTGCGCCAGATGGCCCGGGCGCTGGGGATCGCCGCGGGGCCGGTGGGCGAGCCGTCGACGGGCGACGTCGTGGAGGCCGCCCAGTTCGGCGGCGCGCAGGACGCGGCCGTTCGCGCGGTCCTGGCCTACGGGCAGGGCACGGCGAGCGTGGACGCGGACCAGGTGCACCGCTCGCTGCTGGTCGGCCTGCTGTCCTACCTGGGGTCGTGGGACGAGACGAAGCGCGACTACGAGGGCGCGCGCGGCACGCACTTCACGATCTGGCCGGGCTCGGGCGTGAGCGGTCACCCCGCCTGGGTGATGACCGCGGAACTCGTGGAGACCTCGCGCCTGTTCGCCCGCACGGTGGCCCGCATCCGCCCGGAGTGGGTGGAGCCGGCGGCGCGCGGCCTACTCAAGCGCTCGTATTCGGAGCCGTTCTGGTCGGTCGGCAAGGGCGCGGCGATGGTCCGCGAGCGGGTGACCCTCTATGGGCTGACGCTGGCGGCGGACCGCGAGGTGCTGCTGGGTCGCTTGGGTGACCTCGTCATCGACGAGGCCGTGGCCGCCTCGCGCTCTCACGCTCCGCGCGCGGGGTCGCTGGAGGCGCTGGCGGCCGGGTTGGTGTCGGCGTCGAAGGATCCGCTGTCGTCGGGGTCGTTTGAGCCGCGTCATTTCGAGGAGCTGGCGGCCGCGCGCGAGGGGACGACGGCCCGCGAGCTGGCCCGCGAGATGTTCATTCGCAACGCCCTGGTGGATGGCCAGTGGAGGGAGAGGCACGGTTTCCAGCGCCGAAACGAGGCCCTGGTGGAGCAGGCTCGCGAGGTTGAGCGCCGTAGCCGCACCCACGGCCTCGTCGCGGACGAGCAGGCGCGCTTCCGTTTCTTCGACGATTTGATCCCCGAGCACGTGACCAGCGCGGCGGCGTTCAACCGCTGGTGGAAGGACGAGCGCCGGGAGCATCCCGATCTGCTGATCTACCCGGCATCCCTGCTGATGCCGCGCGAGGCAACCTCGGGCGAGGGCTTCCCGGATCGTTGGCAGTGCGGCGACCTGTCGCTGACCTTAAGTTACGAGTTCGCGCCGGGCAGCCCGCGCGACGGCGTGTCGATGCGCATCCCGATCGAGGTGCTCGAGCGCGTGAGCGATGCGGGCACGGACTGGCTGGTGCCGGGCATGCGCGAGGACCTGCTGACCGAGGCGATCCGCGCTCTGCCCAAGGGCGTGCGTCGTCTGCTGGCCCCCGCGCCGGACGTGGCTGCGTCGGTGGCTCGCTGGATCGAGCAGGCGGGCGACGAGCCGGTCGAGGCCGTGGTGGCGTCAGCGGACACAGCTGTCGGGAAAGCGGCGAAGGCCGCCGACTCGGATGAGCCGGACCCGCTGAGCCTGGACGCCGCGATGGGCCGCCTGGCGGCTTGGGGCGCGACCTCGGGCAAGCTGTCGACACGCAACTCGCCCGCGAAGGCGCCCAAGAAGGCCGCGCAGAAGGAGTCACCTGAACAGGCGCAGGCCACGCAGGGCCCCGAAGCGGCCACCGAGGCCCCCAAGCCCCGCCCCCTCACCGAGGGCCCCGTCCTGGAGGCCCTCGCCCACGCGGTGCGCGTCCTGCGCGGCGTGGACCTCAGCGAGGCGGACCTGGCGCACGCGCGCGCCCACCTGCCCGACCACCTGCGCATGACCTTCGTCGTCACCGACGCGTCGGGCAAGGAGCTGGGCGCGGGCAAGGACCTGGCCTACCTGCAGCGATCCCTCGCCAGCGACGCGAACAAGGCGGTGCGCACGGCCGTGCGCGCGGCCCTCGAGGAGGCCAGCGAGAAGCAGGCGCGCAGGAACAAGCGCGGGCGCGGGGCCTCGGAGAAGGCCGCCGCGCGCGGTGGGGAGGATTCCCCCACCCCCAAGGGCGCGCAGTCTGCCCCAAACGGGGGCGCGCACGCGCCAAAGGACGCCCAGGCCTCGGCCCCAGCGCCGGACCCGGCGTTCCACGCGGACGGCGTCACGCAGATGCCGACGCTGCCGCGCTCGATCACGCAGACCTCGGGCGCGATGACGCTGCGGGCGTTCCCCGCGCTGGTCCCCCAGGGCAGCGCCGCGGCCCCGGCGGCGGGCGTGCGCGTCATGGCCAGCGCCGCCGAGGCCGACCGCGAGCACCGCGCCGGCCTCGCCCGCCTGCTGCTTACCCGCGTCGCCTTGGCGACGAACCGCGTGACCACGCGCTGGACGGGCCGCGAGGCCCTCATGCTGGCAGCCTCCCCCTACGCGGACACGGCGGCCCTGGTCGCGGACGCGCAGCTGGCCTCGGCCCTCGCCCTCGTGGACGAGCTGAGCACACCGGCCGACGTGCGCGACCCCGAGGCCTTCGAGACGCTCGTGGCGGCCGCGCGCGACGCCCACGAGGACCGCGTCTACCAGATCCTCTCCCACGTCGTGCGGGCCCTGGAGGCCAGCGCCGAGGCCGACGCCGCCGTACGCTCCCACCCCCAGGCCTCGCTCGAAGAGACGACGCGCGACGTCGCCGCGCACGGGAAGACCCTGCTCTACGAGGGCTTCGTGTCGGCCACGCCCGCCTCCGCGCTACCTCACCTGGGACGATACCTACGTGCCGGGGCCGTGCGCATCGAGCGCGCCGCCTCCTCGCCGGGGGCGCTCGCGCGCGACCTGGAGGACATGGACCGCATCCACCAGGCCGAGGCCGAGATCGCCGCCACGCGCGAGGCGCTGGAACGTCGGCCCTACGACGCCCGACGCGCCGCCGCGCTCACCCAGGCGCGGTGGATGGCCGAGGAGCTGCGCGTGTCCATGTTCGCCCAGACCCTGGGCACGCCCAACAAGGTTTCCATGAAGCGCCTGCTCGGCGTCCTCGCGGGGGCGCGGTGAAGCGCGAGGAGGCACGTGCCCTCGCGCGCTCCCTCATGGACGCGGCCGGACTGGTCGACTGGCGTTTCCGCTTCGACCACGCCAAGCGCCGGGCGGGGGCGTGCACGCATACCTCGCGCACGATCAGCCTGTCCGGGCCACTCACCGACCTGTACGACGCGGAGACGATCCGGGGCGTCATCCTGCACGAGATCGCCCACGCCCTCGTCGGCCCCACCCACGGACACGATGCCGCGTGGAAGCGGGCCGCACGCGCCCTCGGCGCCCCGGATTCCGCGCGGCTGCCCTCGTCCCTGCCCTCCCCGGACGCGCCCTGGGTGGGGACGTGCCCGCGCTGCGGGGCCACCCGCCGCCTGTACCGGGCGCCGAGGCGCGTCTCCTCGTGCGGGGTGTGCTCGCGCGCCTTCAACCCCGCGCTGATCCTCACGTGGGAGCACCGCGGGCGGGCCGCCTCGCCCGGGCGCGCCTACGAGCGCGAGCTCGCCTCGATCCGCCGCCGCCGTTAGCGTTACCGGTCTCGACGGAGTGAGCGCGCGGCGTGCATCTGCCCACGTCACAGTTTTTTTCCGCGTACAGGCGAGCACACACCCACCCGACGGCGATACCCTTGATCCCAACACCCCCGAGAGAAGGAAGCCATGGGTACCACCGCCAGCCCCGACGCCACCACCGCTCCCGACCGCGAGGTCCTCACCTGGGAGGGCTTCGGCGACGCGTCCCGTGAGCTCACCCAGCAGATCGTCGACTCCGGCTGGATCCCGGACCTGATCGTCGCCATCGCGCGCGGCGGCCTCATTCCCGCCGGCGCCATCGCCTACGCGATGGACGTCAAGGCCATCGGCACCATGAACGTCGAGTTCTACTCCGGCATCGGTGAAACCCTCGAGGAACCCCAGCTGCTTCCCCCGCTCATGGACGTCTCCGCGATGGACGGCAAGCGCGTCCTCGTCGTCGACGACGTCGCCGACTCCGGCAAGACCCTCAAGATGGTCATGGACCTCATCGACGAGCACGGCCTCTCTCTCGACGGCTCCGCCGCCGTGCGCGTCGAGGCACGCAGCGTGGTCATCTACAAGAAGCCCGTGTCCATCATCGAGCCCGACTACGTGTGGGCGTACACCGACAAGTGGATCAACTTCCCCTGGTCGACGCTGCCCGTCATCAAGCCGTGACTTCCTCACGGGCGAGCTCGGGACCGCAGTTGGCTGCTGCCTCTCCTGAGTGCGCCCAGGCCTCGTCGATCACCCGGCGCATCGTCGAGGCCGTGGCCGAGCGTGCCCAAATCGGTGACCCCGTGCGCGTGCTGGGCCTGACCGGTCCTCCCGGGACCGGCAAGACGACAATCGCCGCCGAGTTGGCTCGCGCCCTACCCGAGGCCGGCATCCCCGTTGCGGGTCTGGCGCCCATGGATGGCTTCCACATGTCCAACGCGGTGCTGGCCGCGCGCGGGATCGCCGACCACAAGGGCGCGCCCGACACCTTCGACGTGGGCGGATACATCGCTCTCCTAGGGCGCGTGCGCCGCGCGGACGGCGTGGTCCTCGCCCCCGACTACCGGCGCGACCTGCACGAGCCCGTCGCCGCCTCCCTGCCCGTCGAGGTCGACGGCGTCGTCATCACGGAGGGCAACTACCTGGGTCTCGAGCTGCCCGGCTGGGCGGACGTGCGCGGCCTCATCGACCTGCTCGTATTCATCGATACGCCCTTCGAGGAGCTCGCCTCACGCTTGATCGACCGGCACGTGAGCTTTGGGCGCGACCGCGCGGACGCCGCGCACTGGGTGCGCACGGTGGACGCGGCGAACATGGCCCTCGTCGATCGCACGAAGGAGCGCGCGGACCTGGTCCTGTCGCTGTAGGCGCGACTCACGCACCGGCACCCCCATAATGTCGCATGCAATTCCCTTGAGGACTGACGCATCACTTCCTCACAATCCGCATGATTTCAACGAATTAAATTATGTATTTGTAGGACACGCAGGGGAATTGCATGCGACTTTTCAGGGACCGGCCATGCCATCCGGTTTCGTGCGTACAACGGACAAGTAGCGTGCATTTTCAACTACTTCCAAGTAAGGTGAACCTATGTTCCTCTTGCTAGGCCTTCTTGGTGGCTTCATCACGGGCATCTCCCCGTGCATCCTTCCCGTCCTACCCGCACTCTTCCTGGGCGCCGCTGGCTCCCGCGACTCGACATCCTCCTCGAACGAGGCCGGGGCTCCTCGATCCGCGTCTTCCCCGGAGGCACAGGCAGGTGTTGATTCGTCTCTCTTCCGCCTCGCCCCGGGCGTGAACCTGGGCGGGGAAGCTCCAAAGAAGGCCGTGAAGGCCGACGGCAGCGACTCGGTGACGCGGCGCCCCGTGCTCATCGTCCTGGGCCTCGTCACCTCGTTCATGATCATCACGGTCGCGGGTTCGGCGCTGCTGAGCCTGCTACACCTGCCGCAGGCCGTGATCCGATGGACGGGCATCATCCTGCTGCTGGCCGTCGGTATCGGCATGATCGTCCCGAAGATCATGGAAGTGATGGAGCGCCCCTTCGCACGCCTGGCACCTCGTACGACGGGCGACAGCGCGGGCTTCGGCCTCGGCCTCGTCCTGGGCGCGGCCTTCGTGCCGTGCGCGGGCCCGGTGCTGACCTCGATCATCGTGGCCTCGAGCTCCGGGCAGATCACGTGGCACATCATCGGCCTGGCCATCTCCTTCGCGATCGGCGTGTCGATCCCGCTGATGATCGTCGCGATCGCCGGTTCGGGCGTCGCGGCCCGCTTCCTCAAGACCCGCCAGCAGCCGCTGCGCATCGCTGCGGGCGTCGCCATGATCGCGCTCGCGCTGGGTATCGCGACGGACGCCCCGATGGCCCTGCAGCGCATGATCCCGGACTACACGGCCGCGCTCGAGGCCAGCACCGGGGGCGCGTGCGAGGACGGCGCCTGCGAGCCCGAGAAGGAGGTCGAGGCGAGCACCGACTTCGCGCAGTGCGCACGCAATGGCGCGAAGGATTGCGGCGTCATGCCCACCATCCAGGCGTCGGAGTGGCTCAACACCCTGGGCCAGCCGTCCGGCACGGTGACGCTCGTGGACTTCTGGTCGAGTTCGTGCACGAACTGCCAGCGCGAGATCCCCGAGCTCGAGGCGATCTACGAGAAGTACAAGGACTACGGCCTGGTCGTCGTGGGCGTGCACTCACCCCAGCAGGCTTTTGAGCGCGACGCGTCGGTCGTGAACGCGTCAATCTCGAAGCTGGGCATCACCTACCCGGTGGCTCTGGACCCGGACCTCGAGGCCTTCAAGGCCTACGGCGCGACGGCGTGGCCGACGCACTTCATCGCGGGCGCGGACGGCAAGCTGGTCGCGATGGGCCGCGGCACGAAGGGCGTCGAGGAGCAGATCCGCACCCTGCTCACCGAGGCGGGAGCATCCCTGCCGGACTGAGGCGCCACGCTTTAGCACAGCGAGCGGCTACCGCAAGGTGGCCGCTCGCTCTATTCGGCGGCAATACTGGCCCCCTATCAATTCCGCATGCAATTCCCCCACCCCTCTTTCAAGATTTGAAATCAGATCGTTGAAATCATGCGGTTTTCGCGAGGTTTCAAAAAGACCTCGGCGGGGAATTACGTGCGAAATTTCTTAGTTATCCACAGATATTTCAAACAGCTCACACGAAGCGTGACAAAGTAGCATGATCTGTACATGGATCTCAACGAAGAGCTACGTAAACGGCACGGAATCACCAAACTATCGAGCTTGCGCCACGCAGAGCTCACTCCCACAATGCTCCCCCAGTCCATCGGCCACTACCGAGGCTGGATCTACGATAAGAACAGCTTCACTCTCGATCAGGTTCGCGCTTTTGTATACAACGCGTGCATCTCCTGCGTCAGCGCTGCACAAATTTACGAACTTCCGGTCCTCATGGAAGAACGCCCACAAAAGACCCACCTGTCAGTTTCATATAACCGCGGAATGCACCCGTCGAAGCTACGCCGCTTCGATGACGTATGCATCCATAGGGAACAGTTCGTGAGCGACGAAGAAAGGCGCACACACGTCGCCAGCATCGGGACAGTCTTGGAGCGAGTGCTCGTCTGCATGCCGCTGAAGGTGTCTCTGCCAATGCTCGATGCCGCACGCAATCGCGGACTCTACGACGTCTCGACGCTCACTATCCCACCAACCGGCAGCCGACTGCCTCACCTCAGAGAAGCGCTTTCCCTCTCGTCGGACCGAGCCCGCTCGATCCTCGAAACCGTTGCCCGCTTGCAACTTATCGACATGGGGCTAACGCCGCAGGTCGGAGTCTGGATTGAAGGAGTCGGCGAGGTCGACATGATCATCCTCGGCTTCATCGTCATCGAGGTGGATGGGTGGGCCTTCCACTCATCGAAAGAGCAGCACGAGAAGGACCTCAAGCGGGATCGAGAACTCCTACGGCGCGGATTCGTCGTCCTTCGATTCACCTATGATGACGTCATGAATGGCGACTTTGCGCGAGAGGTTCCGGTCTCGGTGACAGCCCTCCATCACCTCGTCCCAGAAACCGGACTAGAAGACGCACACGCCACCGTGAAGAACGCTGGCTTCCTTGATGTCCTGAGCGGATACTTATCGAGCTATCACCCTCAACACTAATTTCGCACGTAATTCCACCACCACTATTTCAACATTTGAATTCTAAACGTTGAAATCATGCGGTTTTCTCGGGGTAACCCGAAGATCCCTAAGGGGAATTACGTGCGAAATTAATGGGCAACGAGAAATCAGTCCGCGCGCCTAGCGTACGAGGGCGAGGATCTGCGGGGTGACCCGCTCGATGACCTCAAGGGTGTCCAGGAAGTCCTGGTGGCCGCCGTACCACGGGTCGGGCACGTCGCCGCTGCCCTCGGGGTCGAGGTCTCGGTACAGGCACACGCGCGGCCCCTGCGCCAGGTCGGCGGCGGACTCGGGCGCGCCCTCATGCTCAACCCCCACGCGCTCAGCGAGGCGCTCCAGGACGCTCAGGTGGCGCGAGGTCATGGCCAGCACGAGGTCCCACTCCCCCAGCTCGCCGGCGCGGATCTGGCGCGCGCGGTGGTCGGGCACGGAGTACCCGGCGTCGCGCAGCACGCGGGCGGCGCGGCGGTCGATCGGGTTGCCGGCTTCCTCGTCGGAGACGCCGGCGCTATCGACGACGACGTCCACGCCGGCGCGCGCGGCGGCCTGTTCGAGGATCGCGTGGGCCATCGTGGATCGGCAGATGTTGCCGGTGCACACCATGAGGACGCGGGCGGGGGTCATGATCGTTTCCGTTCGTTCGGGGCGGGGACGAGGCCGGGGCGACGAGGCCGGGGCTGGTACGAGGCCGGGGCGGGCCTCAGAGCAGCGTCAGGTAGGCGCGCACGGCCTGGGCGCTGTGGGCAGCGGCGCGGGCACCGTCCATGTGGAAGGCCTGGTCGGCGGTGGGGCCGCACAGGTCGGAGACGGCTCGCAGCGAGATCCAGTCGACGTCGGAGGACCAGCAGACCTGGGCCATCGCACAGGTTTCCATGTCGGTGCCGATGGCGTCGGGGAAGCGCTCGCGCATGGGGCCGACGTTGGCTTCGGTGCAGAAGGAGTCGGAGGAGACGATGCGGCCGCGGCGCACGGGGTGTTCGATGAGGCCGCGCAGGATGGGCAGGCGTTCTTCGGCGGCTTCGGAGGTGGTGTAGTCGACGGGCATCTGGGGGACCTGGCCCATGGCGTAGCCGAAGGCGGTCGCGTCGGCCTGCCCGTAGATGGCGCGGGTGCCGGCGGCGATGTCGCCGACGTTGATGTCGCGCGCGAGGCCGCCGGTGGTGCCGGCCGCGATGACGATGGGGGCCTCGACGAGGGTGAGGGCGCGCGCGGTCGCGGAGGCGGCGTTGGCCAGGCCGATGCCGGAGGTGACGACCAGGACGGTGCGTCCGTCGAGGATGCCGAGCACGAAGCGCTGGGTCTTGTGGGTGCCCGCGAGGATGGCCTGGGGGGTCTCGTCGTCGCCGATGGGCGCGAGCTCGTGCAGGAGGGGCGCGGCCTCCATGTCCATGGCGGCTTGGATGATGGCGTCGACGCGGATGCGCTTGGGGAAGCTGAGGTTCATGGTTCCCATCGTAGGGGACGAGGCCCACCGCGGTCGCGCTCGCCTCGCGCGGGGGGCGGCCGCGTTGTCTGTGCACCTCCCCTTTCCTGGCTCCCCCCAAAGTCGCACGTAATTTAACACGGTCATTTTTGGACATAGCCCACAAACGTTGCAATTCCAACGATGCAATTTCAAAGCCTGAAATAAGCACAGGGGAATTACGTGCGACATTGTTGAGGAACCATGGGGCTGAGGCTGAGAACGCTGGCGACCTAACCCACACGTGACATGCCCGGCCTCGTGCCGGTCAGGCGGCGCGGCGGCGCGCCCACGCACACGCACCGGCGAGGCCGAGGAGGGCGGCGCCGAGGCCGAGGTGCGGGTAGATGCCCGCGGCGCCGGGGTTGGGCAGGACACCGACCTGGGTGTCGACGACGCGGATGGCGGGCAGCGCGGCGGTGCCCGTACCCGCGGCGGCGGGGATGACGCGCACGGAGGTGAAGCCCTCGTCGGCGCCGAAGTCGGTGGCGATCACCGTGGAGGCCGAGGCGTCGGCGCCCACCTCGATGTGGAAGGGCACGGCGCGTGGCAGGAGGACGTGTCCGGCGGGGGCGCGGGTCTCGACGAGCCAGTAGGTCTTGCCGGTCTCGAGGGGCGCGGTGACGAACTGCGATTCGCCGTCGGAGGTGGAGACGGGGGTACCGGTCAGGGCCTCGTTGTCGTAGATGGCGAAGGCGGCGCCCTCAAGCGGGTAGGTGCCGTCCTCGTTGGCAGTGCCGACGGGCTGGGTGCCGGCCTTTTCGATGCGGATGGTGCGCGGGCGGGCGGGTGCGCAGGCCTCGTTGTTGGCGGCGCCGTCGTGGTCGTACGGGCCGGCGACGGAGTTGTAGAGGCCGCGCTTGGGGGTGAGGCGCCCGTTCGAGGGAACGCACTCGAGGGCGGCCTCGCTGTATCCGCGAGCCGCCTTGTCGCGGGCGACCTTCATGCGGATAAACCAGGTCGCAGACGCCCCGGGTTCGACGGTGGTGCCCTGGGTGAGGACGTAGGTGGCGGCGCGATTCTGTTCGCGGGCGCCGCGCAGGCCCTCGAGAGAGGTGGCAATCGCGGCGGAGCGCAGGGTGAGGCCGGGCGCGAAGGCCGGGGTGTCGACGAGGCGCCCGGTCGTGCCCGCGATCGTGCCGTCGTTCGTGGCGGTGACGCGGTAGGTGACGGTGATCGTATCGCCCGAGGCGCCCTCGACGCTTTCGACGGTCTTGTCGATGCGCAGCTTGGGGGCCTGCTGCTGGATCGTGAAGTTGCAGGTGATGGGCACGGCGGCCGCGGTCTTGGCCGGGGGCACGTCGGAGAAGTCGATGCCGCCGGTCATGGGGTCGCGGGTGACGTTAACGGCCTCGCCGATGCCGTTCACGCACGTAATGTCGGTGAGCTCCCAGCGCGCGGAGTTCGGGTCGTCGGAGACCTTCCAGGGGCCGAAGTAGCCGGGTTCGCCGAAGCGCAGGGGGCGGCGCCCGGGGATGCGCGGGCCGGTCTCGGCGATGACGAACTGGGAGTAGCCCGGGATGAAGGCCTGGTAGTCGCTGAGGACCGTGCCGTCCTTGCCGTAGCCCGTGGGGGTCAGGGGGCTGTCCTCGAAGGAGGACCAGTCGACGAAGCCGCCAGCGTTCTCGGCGGTCTTGAGGGGCTCACCCGTGGGCGAGACGAAGTCGCCGATGCCCAGCGTCGTGAAGTTGAAGGAGGGGATCTTGCCGCCGATGACCTCGGATTCCGGGGTGACGGTCTTGGCGATGCGGATGTAGCGCTCCTGGCTGAAGGTGGCGTACAGGCACCCGTAGGAGGTCTTGTTTTCCTTCGAGCTGAAGGTGGAGACGGGGGTGACGCCGCCTGGCGGCGTGTCCGGGCAGACGCCGTCGCCGCTGGGGGTGAAGCCGGCGATGACGAGGCGGTACGGGATTCCGTCGATCATGACGGTCTTGTTGGAGGTGGTCCGCGAGATCGTCAGGACGTCGTCCGAGTTGGGGCTCTGGTCGGGCGTCCCCGCGGCGTCCGGGTAGGCGGCCGGATTGTTCGTGTAGATATCGCGGTTGCCTCGGCCCTTGCCGACGTGGCGGTAGCAGTACCAGACACCCGGTCCGGCGTCGCGGTTGAGGGCGGCGTAGGGCGCGTTGGCGGGGCAGGAGGACGGGCCGTTGGCGCGCGAGGCGAGCATGTAGGCGCCCTCGTCGCTGAGGGCCGCGGTGGTGTCGGTGTCGTCCGCGGTCTCCTCCTGGTCGAAGGGGAAGGAGTCCTCGATGCCGCCGATGCTGACATCGATCGACGAGTGGACCCACTGGCTGGCCGAGTGCACCTGGAAGTTGTTGTGTCGCACGGTGCCCAGGAGGAAGGGCTTCCCGATGGGGACGTCGCCCGGGTTGTTGGGCTTGTACCCCAGGGCGTTGGTGTTCTGCGGCGAGATGACGCCGGTGGCGACGGGGTTGGCGGCGGGCAGGCCGCGCGCGATGTAGGTCCAGTAGTCGCCCGAGGCGACGGCGGCGTCCAGCATGGGCTGGGCGGTTCCCACCTGGAGGGGGGACGAGGACTGGGCGGGGTCGGCCGCATCAAAGGGGCCGGCACCGCGTACTGTCCCGACGTAGGCGTTGTCGGGAACGTTCGTCGTGCGATCGAAGCCCGAGCCGTTAATGGTGGCCGCGCCGAGGCGGCCGGCGGATGAGGTGACGGGGACGGTGCCCCCGCCGGGGGGCTCGAGCGCAGGGTCTGCGTCGGCGCGATCAGGGACGACGAGGCCGGGGAAGGCGGCGCCCACGACGAGGAGGGCGGCCAGAGTACGCGCGACGGCGCAGCGAGGCCGGGACTCGGTCCTCGCGTGCGTGGCGCGGCGGGAGCGAGCGCCGCTGGGGTGATGCTCCACGTACCCTCCAGATCGTTTGACAGTTACTCACTGACTTTAGCGTAAAGACGCGGAAACGCGCGGGTGAGCTTGCTCGCTCGCGCCCGCGCGTTTCCGCGCCTCACGCGCCCCGCGGGGGCCACGCGTTGGGGTTGCTTACTGCTCGCCGCGCTCCTCGAGCATCTTCTTGAGGGCGGCGGTGCGGCCGGCGTCGATCTCCTCCTCGGAGATCTGCTCGGCGTCCGTCAGCAGGTCCGGAGTGGCGGCGGGCGCCTCGGAGGCGGCGGTCGAGGCCTCAGCGGGGGCGGCCGCATCTGCGGAATACGAAGCGGCCTCGGCGGACTCAGCCCCGGCCTCGTCCCCGGAATCGGCGGAGGCGAGCGCGCCAGCGGCGGCGCCTTCGATCTCCTGCGGCTCCTCGTCCTTGCGCTTGCGGGAGCGCAGCCAGAGGATGCCGGCGACGAGGAGGATGACGACGACGGACGCGAGGACGGCGATCATCCACGGCTTCATGACGGAGCCCTTGACCTGCGCGGCTTCGGCGGCGACGGCCTCCTCGTCCATGGGGACGCGCTCGCCGGTCACGAGGAGGCGGTGCGTGTTGACGCCGTAGGGCGTGCAGGTGATGAGGGTGGCCAGGTCCTTGCCCTCGACCTTGTTGAGGGACTCGGTCTCGTGGGGCAGGACGACGCGGATGTCGGTGACCTGGTACTTGAGGTGGCGCCCGGCGGTCTCGATGTAGAAGTAGTCGCCCATCTTGACGCTGGTCAGCTGGTCGAACATGGTCGCGTTGCCCAGGCCGGTGTGGCCGGTGAGGACCGTGTGCGTGGATTCGCCGCCGACGGGCAGGGCGGTGCCGAAGAGGTGGCCGACGCCCTTGTCGAGCGTCGCGGTGTCGGTGCCGTGGTAGATCGGCAGGTTGACGTCGATCGAGGGGATCTTGATGGTCGCCATGACGTCGTTGAGGTTGAGCTGGCTCAGGTAGTCCTGGTACTGCGCGGTGCCGGGGCGCTGGGCGTCCAGCCAGGGGTCGAGGATCGGCGACTCGGAGGCCTTGAGGTTGTACTCGTCGGCGCGGCGCAGGGATTCGGCGACGGCGTCGGGGCCGGCCTGCTCGGCGACGGCGCTGAATTCGGAGGCGATGCGTTCCTGGCGCGCGTTGTTGTACTGGGTCGCGAAGACGGGGTACAGGAGGACCAGGATGCCGGCCAGCAGCAGGATCGGGGGCGCGATGGTGAGGAGACGCCACTTGAGGGGGGTCTTCTTCTTGTCGGGCGCTTTGGTGCTCACGCTTTCTCCGTTCATTGCCGAGGCCGTGGAAGTTTGTCTGGTTACAGGGTAGTACCGCTGGGGGCGGTTGCGGGCAACGCAAGGGGGGTGTGGACCCGCGGGTCCACACCCCCCTGTGTGTCGCTAGCTAGCTAGGCTCAGGCGTCAGCCTGCTCCTTGCGGCGCTTGTTGGCCAGCGCGATCGCACCGGAGCCGCCCACGAGGAGGGCGCCAGCGCCGATCAGCACGCCGATGCCGGCAGCACCGGTCAGCGGCAGGTTGAAGCCACCGTTCTTCGGGACGTCCTTGACGGTCGTCTCGAGGGTGTACTCGTTGTCAGCCTTGGAGTTGGTCTGCAGGACCTGGAAGGCGATCGGGCGGGTCTGGAGCTCGAAGCCCTCGGGGGCCTTGGTCTCGACGAGGCAGTACCAGCCGGGGTTGGTGACGGCTTCGTTGTTCTCCCAGTCGTTGTTGCGCAGGCCGTCGATGGTGACCTCACCATTGGCGTCGGTCGTGTAGGTGGTCGTGCCGGCGGGGCTCAGCTTCTTGTCGAGGGTGGCGTCGACGGACTCGAAGTTCGCGGTCGGGGTGGACTGAGGCGTGCACTGGTAGACCTCGAACTCGGCACCCTGAAGCTTGGCGGCGGTGTCCTTGGCGGAGACCTTGGTGATCTTCACCTTGCCGAACTTGGAGACGACCTCGGAGTTCGGGTAGTCCGGCGGGGGAACGGTGCCGGAGCCGGGGGTCCAGCCGTTGGAGGGGGCGTTGGGGAGCAGGATGGCCTTGTTCTTGAACAGGCCGTCGTTCTCCACCTTGTCCTTGACAGTGCCGACCAGGTCCATCTGGACCTTGGTGGTGTCGTCCTTACGGTTGTCGAGCAGCTTCTGGCGGCCGGCCGCGGTGAACTCGGCGGTCCAGAACTTGGTCTTGCCGTCGGTGCCGTCGGCGGAGATCAGCTTGTAGTCGGTGTCCTTGACCAGGGCGACCTCGCCGGTCTTGCCGTCGACGATCTTCAGGGTGACGCCGGCTTCGGGCAGCTCGACGCGCTTGTCGTACTGGTCGACGACATCGTAGTAGTCGAGGGCCTCAGCGGCGGGCACGTCGGACTTCAGGGTGTAGGAGATCTCGGAGCCGATGGCCGGGGTGGTATCGTCCTTGACGGTCTTGTCGATGTTAGCCTTCGAGTTCTTCGGGTAGGCGTGGACGTCGTAGACCCACTTGTTGAGGTCGGTCGGGTGCGTCATGGGCACCGTGATGATGAAGGGCTTGGAGCCGACGTAGCCGGGAGGCGTCGCGGTCTCGGTCACGAGGTAGGCACCGACGGTGAGGCCGTCGAAGACAGCCAGGCCGCCACCGGCGGTGGTCTTCGTGATGGCCGCGTCGGTGCCGTCAGCCTTCGCGGTGTCAACGTTGCCGTTGTAGCCAGCGAGCTTCTCCCAGCCGGCCTGCGTGGTGAGGTCGACGTTGGTCAGCTTCTCGACGGTGAAGGTCGCGCCGTCCAGGGGCGTGCCGGTGGCGGTGGCGTCCTCGAGGCCGTTGCCAGCGGTCGTGCCGTTGGTGTCGTCCTTCACCAGCTTGTGGATGGTGATAGAACCGGTCCTGGTGGCGTCGAGGTCGACCAGCGAGGGGGCGCGCTCGGTCGTGGCAGCGAGGCCGAAGGCGGGGGCGGCCTGCGTCGCGGAGGTGGCGGCGGGCAGGGCCAGCGCGCCAGCGGCGACGGCGAAGGCTGCGAGCAGGCTCAGGCTGCGGCGGGTCTTCGTGGTGCTCATAGGTTTTCTTTCTCCTGTGTGTGTGATTTCGGGAGTTTTTTCTGATGGTGGGTCTCGTGGTCACGGGACCTCATGGGTGGCTCAGGCGAGTGCCTTGCGCCTCTTGGTGGTGACCACGGTCATCACCATCGCCCCGGTCATCAGCACAGCTGCGGCGCCGATGTAGGGGTAGATTCCGGTGCTGCCAGCCTTGGGCAGCTCGCCAACCTCGGTGTCCTTGACAACGATGGTGGCCTTGCGGGTTCCGGCAACCAGGAAGCCCTGAGGGCCGGGGAGGCTGGAGGCCTCGGAGGAGAAGCCCTGGACGGCGCTCTTGGCCCACTTGTTCGCGTCCGTGAGGTCGCCTGTGAGCTGCACCGTGGTGCCGGAGCCGCTGGCTCGGGCGGGCGTCAGCTTGAACTCGATGGGCTGAGGCAGGAGCGAGTGTCCCGCGGGGGCCTTGGTCTCGACCAGCCAGTAGGTGGTGTCGATGTTCAGGTCGTTGACGGACCAGTAGTAGCCGTCGGTCGCGGTCGCCTGGGTCAGTTCCTTGACGACCTTTGCCTCGGCATTCGTGCTGGGGTTCGAGTCGTAGACCGCGAACTCAGCTCCGTCGAGGGGGTACAGCGTGACTCCGTTGGGGCCCGTGTACTGGTTCGAGGCGTCCGCGAAGGTCTTGCCCGTGTTCTGCGTGCCGGCCTTGATCACCACGAAGTCGTGGGGAACGGTCGGGCCACAGGCCTTGTTGTTGCTCGTGCCGTCGGAGTCCTTGCCGTTCTCAGCCAGGACCTCGTTGAAGAGGCCCTTGCCGGGAGCCAGCTCGTTGTTCCCGTTGATGGAGCAGGCCAGGTCGGCCTCGTTGTAGCCGGCGGCTGCAGGGTTACGGACGACCGCGAAGCGGATCCAGTATTCCTTGGTGGCCTTGGGGGCCAGCTCGACGCCGTCGGTCAGCGTGTAGACGCCGTTCGTGGCGGTGGCGTTGGACGCGGAGTCCAGGCCGGCCTGGGTTTCGGCGATCTTCGCGGACTGGATCTCCAGGCCCTTCGCGAAGTCGGGCTTGTCGGTGAGCTTGCCGGTGTTGGCGGCCAGCGAGCCGTCGTTGGTGGCGACGATCTTGTAGTCCACGTTGAAGCTCGTGGCGCCGTTGGCGCCGCCGTTCGCCTCGATGGACTTCTCGACGCGCAGCTTGGGAGCCTGGTATTCGTTGACGAACGTACAGGTGATGGGGGCTGCCTCGTTGGAGGCGGCACCGCCGACGTTCTTGAAGTTGACGCCGCGCTCGGTCTTGGTCACGGCGACGTCTTCACCGATGCCGTTGACGCACTTGATGTCCTTGAGGTTCCACTTGTCCTCGCCGCCGGTCGAGATGTCCTTCTCCGTGATGGTGAAGTCGGAGTTGCCGACCTCGAAGGGGATGAACGTCAAGTCGTACTTCGCCTGGTCCTCACCGAAGGCGGTAGGGGTCAGGGACGCGGCCGGATCGGCTGCGGAGATGTACGAGGCCTTGGCGGGAGCGGAAGAAGCCGTGGGCTTCGTGACGGTCACCGTGCCGGTGGTCGCGGGGGTACGGTCGGTGTTGTCGTGCCAGGTCGCGCCGGTCTCCACCGAGAAGTTGGCGGCAGGGATCGTCGGGTTGGCACCCGCCGGATCCTCGACGGCCTTCGCGATGCGCACGGAGCGCTCCTCGGTGATGACACCGTAGAGGCAGCCGTAGTTGACCGAGAGCTCCTGCGTGATGAAAGTGTCGGTGCGCTTGGCATCCGGAGCGGGGGTCTCCGGGCACTGGGCCGTCGGAATGCTCTGAATATTCTCCGGGGTGATCAGCGTCCTGGGGTTGTCCGCGGGAACGAAGCCCCACAGCTGCAGGCGGTAGGTGCGACCGTTCTTCGTGAAGGTCTGGTCCGACGTCGTCTTCGTCAGCTTCACGTTGTCCCACACGTAGGGGTTCTCGTTGACGTTACCCTTGGCGCCGGGCCACGTACGCGGCAGAACCTCGGGATGATCGGTACCCAGAGTGCTGGCGGGCTGTTCGGCACCCTTGTTGTAGTACTGGCTGTACAGGTCGTACTCGCCGTTGCCCTCGCCCACGTACTTGACGCAGTACATGCGTCCGGACTGCGTCTCGGGCTTGTTGACGTAGCCCTGGGAGCGATCGGCCGCGTTGACCGGGTCCGGCTCATAGGCAGGGCCAATGAAGGAACCGGAGGGCGTGTAACCGGGGGTACCGTACTTGCCGCCTTCAAGGAGCCAGTCGCGGGGCCACTTACCTTCGATCTGCTGGGTCG
>ERZ1699254.243-NODE-243-length-25372-cov-3.434145_pt1 | contig 25372 bp, 17 predicted proteins | sample MGYA00581522_ERZ1699254 | MGnify/ENA primary metagenome ERZ1699254 (study PRJEB42319, sample SAMD00040329) | human oral metagenome | material: saliva | host: Homo sapiens | study: EMG produced TPA metagenomics assembly of PRJDB4115 data set (Metgenomic analysis of... | reverse complement strand
CACCAATCATAATAGGAACAGTACCAATAACGCCCACTTTATGACCTTGAGCTTTCAAAATATGACGAATCATATGCGTTGTAGTCGTTTTACCATTCGTACCAGTAACGCCAATCATACGCATGGAATTTGCTGGATAATCAAAGAAATACGGCACACATGCCATCATAGCTTTACGAGTATCCTCCACAGTGATAACACAAACATCACCACTTACCTCTACTGGTTTAGACACAAGTACTGCTACAGCACCAGCTTCAACAGCTTTATTTACATAATTATGACCATCTACAGTGGCACCATCTAACGCAATAAATAAGCTACCTGCTTTTACTGCACGAGAATCAGCCGTAATATCTAATACCTCAACAGTTGTATTTCCTTCTATATGCGGTGTTTGCAAAGTTTTTACTATATCTTGTAATTGTTTCATATACAATCTCCTTTACACGCAAAGGAAAGCAGCCCAATACGAGCTGCTTTGCCTGCTAGTCTATAATTTGCTGTTTCTCTTGTACAGTGCGTTCAGTAACAGCGCTTTTTGTGCTATAAACAAAAGAATCAGGCAAAACCATCCCTAGTTGTTGTTCTGCGATTTGTTGGATACGAACGGGAGACTTCAAGGAAGCCACTTCAACATCCAAAGCATCATTATCTTTTGTTAATTGTACTACAGCTTGCTGTGTTTTAACTACTTCGTAGCCCAATTTTGTGCTGTACGCATTCATAACCATCATAATAAGCAAAAATGCAACCAATGCAGCAATACCATATACAACTTGCCACATCATAGGACTCAAATCTAGAGCCACACTTGCACTACGTTTTCTCCCTTGTGAAGCGACCAACACATCGCTTTTTACTTGGCCTACAACAGCCTTTCTCGCTAACATAAATACTAACCCCTTCCAATTCTACAACTTGACGGCTACGCGCAACTTCGCGCTTCTAGCCCTCGGATTAACCTCAATCTCCCCTGCACTTGGCTCTATAGCCTTATTCTTCGCCTTCACAACAGCTTTGTGGTTACATACACACATCGGTAGTTCTGGAGGACATATACATGCTGTACTCAACTCTTTGAAAGTTTGTTTTGTAATTCGATCTTCCAAGGAGTGAAATGTGATAACCCCAATTTTCCCCTTTGGTTTCAACATGGATACAGCATCTACAAAACTATCATGCAAGATAGCTAATTCTCTATTTACTTCAATGCGAATGGCTTGGAACGTCCGTTTTGCCGGATGCGGTCCATCTTGACGCGCCTTCGCAGGTATTGCTTGTTTAATAATTCTAACTAACTCACCAGTAGTGGTTATTCGTTTTTCTTGACGTGCATTAACGATGAATTCAACAATCCGCTTAGCCCATCGTTCTTCACCATAGTCACGGATAATTTGCAATAGTGCTTCAGCATCATATTCATTAACAACTTCCTCTGCTGTTAATGGTGCTTCCTTATCCATCCGCATATCAAGTGGACCATCATTCATATATGAAAAGCCACGTTCTGGTGTATCTAATTGATAACTTGATACGCCAAGATCAAAGATAAAACCATCTACTTCATAGATGCCCTCATTTTGAAGGGCTTCTTTTAAGTCAGAAAAGTTTGTCGGTATCGTTAACACCTGACACTTTAAATCAGATAGACGCTGTCGAGCTACGCTCAATGCATCTTCATCTTGATCTAAACCGATTATCATGCCTTCTGGGTCAAGCATTTCGCCCACTGCGTGCGCATGTCCTGCCCCACCAAGGGTACAGTCCACATAAATGCCTCTTGGATTAGTTACGACGGAGTCCACCGTTTCGCGTAAAAGTACGCTGGTATGATTAAATTCCATCATAGCCTCCTATAACATAATCCCTTCAAGCCCTTCGACTAATTCTTCCATACTTTCAGCCACTTGATCATCATAGTAATCATATTTTTCGCGGCTCCAAATTTCAACGTGATCCCCAGCACCGACAATAACGGCCTGTTTATCAAGGCTTGCATATTCACGTAGTGGTACAGGAATGAGGACACGACCTTGTTTATCATACTCAAGCTCAGCAGCACTACCAAAAACAAAACGTTTTAAGGCCCGTACGCTAGCTTTAGTGGAGGATTGTGATTGTAAAGCTGTAGAAATTTTCTTCCACGCTTCTTCAGTGTAAATAGCTAAGCAGTTATCTAGGCCCTTAGTCACAATGCATACTTCGCCTAGTTGTTCACGTATTTTCGCGGGTATAATCATCCGCCCTTTTGTATCAATGGTGTGATTATATTCTCCCATGAACATACGTATCACCGCCCTTTACTATTCCTTATCCACCACTATATGGTAAATTCTACCACAATTCCCCACCATTCACAATAAAAAATCCATTTTTATCCCACTTTTTTATATTTTTCTTTCATAATCTCTATTTTTCTCGTTTTTTCTTCGATACATATGTTCGAAAATAAATAATAATTAAATCATAAAAACCACTATCTACCACCAAGAGGAATTATATAGTTCTATCTGTATCTAATCCCCACTACAAGATAGCTATCCACTCCATTACACTAAAATAAAAGGATATATATGGAGATAATCACCACACATCCACACAAAAAGAAAACCGCGTAGCATTTCTGCTACGCGGTTTCTATACCTACGATAGATTATTATGTAACCCATCGGTTGGGAGGCATATTATTTAGTTGTTTTTACAGCTGCTTTTGGAGCTTGTTGCGGTTGTTGTGCAATCACTTTATCAAGAAGTTCACGAATTTCTTTGTTTTGTGCTTGCAAATCAGCCACTTTGTCTTCAAGAACTTTTACAGTTGCAGGAGATGCTTTAGGAGCTGTAGGAGCATTACCAATACCGATTGTTACACCAGCATTTGCCATTACGCTATGGTCACCACCATAAGCTGCACCAGCATGGATTAATAAATCAGGATTTGCATAATGAGCTACACCCAACGCAGTAGATGTTTTACCTTTGTAAGTACCAACAGCGGCCATAATTTGAGCTTTTTGACCTTCATGGTATTCGATAGGTTTCAATGCTGCCAAAGCTGCTGCATTAGCACCTACAACTTTAACATCACGTTCTACGCTGCTAATGCGGCGAGAGTTTTCTGCGATTTGTGCATCATGTTGTACAAGTGTTGCATGATCTTGTAATGCAATGTTAGAAGCTTTCAAGCTGTAATTTGCAGCTTCTGCTAATGTACTGATATCTTGAGTATTTTTATTTACTTGTAAGCCCAATACATTAACTTTTTCATTATTTTCTAATGCAATAGCACCAATGTTTTTAGTTAATTTAACGTTTTCATCAACTTTAGTATTTACATTTGCAATTGCTGTTGCATTGTTAGAAATATCTTCTGTATTTTTGTTTACTTGTAAACCTAATACACTAACTTTTTCATGATTTTCTAGTGCTAGAGTACCAACAGCTTTAGTTAATTGTGCATTTTCATTAACTTGTTTAGCTACTTCAGTTACACGATTATCTACTTTAGTAATATTTGTAACATTAGTATCTACTTTAGCATTTAGAGTGTTGATGTTTGTAGTATTTGTATTAACTTGGCTAGATACTTTGCTAATATTGCTTGTATTTGCATTAACTTGGTTAGTTACATTTGTAATATTAGTTGTATTTTGGTTAACAACATTATTAATATTAGCAATATTAGTTGTATTAGTATTAACTTGTTTAGATACATCGTTAATAACTTTACTATGTTCATCAACTTTGTTGATTACTTTTTGTACAGTTACATTAGTATTTTGAATTGCTTCAGCATTTTGCTTGATCGCTGCTTTGTTAATATTGATGTTTTCAGTGTTATGTTTGATTGCTTCAGTATTAACAGAAACTTGGCTTTGAACATTTTTAATGCGTTCTTCGTTAGCATTTGCTTTTTGAGTATTAACATTAACTTGTTCTTTTACTTTGTTTACATCAGCGCTTACATTTTGTAAGTTCTTAATTGCTTCAGTATTTTTGCCAACTTGATCTTTCAAACCAGATACATCAGTTTTGATATTGTTGATTACAGTATTTTGATTATTAACTTTCACATCAATATCATTTACTTTGCTATCGATATTAGTTACTTTATTGTTAATATTAGTAACTTTGTTATCAATATTTGTAACTTTAGCATCAATATTCTTCACATCGTTTTTAACGTTAGTAATGTTGTTGTTTACAATATTGATTTTTTGATCAACTTTAGCATTGATGTTTGTGATATCAGCTTTTACTACTGTTACATCAGCTTTAATATTGTTTACATTCTTTTCAACGTTAACAACATTAGCTTTAATGTTATTAATATTGGAAGTATTATTTTGAATGTTTACAGTATTAGCTTGGATGTTGCTATTTTGAGCGTTAATGTTTTGAGTAATATTTTCTACTTTTTGAGCTACATTAACGATTGTAGTATTGCCTTTACCAACTTGACCTTTCAAGGATTCAATAGCTTGAGAGTTAGCATCAACTTTACCAGTTAAGTTATTAATAGCTGTTGTATTAGATTCAATACGGCCAGTATTAGTATTTACTTTAGCAGTTACATCTGTGATGTTAGCAGTGTTGCCAGCAACTTGTTTGCTAATGTTTGCAATAGCTGTTGCATTGTGAGCAATGTTAGTTGTATTATTTGTAACTTGTTTGCTTACATTAGCAATAGCTGCAGTGTTATTAGCAATATTTGTAGTGTTAGACTCTACTTTATTGTTAATATTAGCTACATTTGCTTTGATGTCAGTAATAGACTTGCTATTATTAGCAATTGCATTTGCATTAGCTTCAACTTTAACATTTACTTCATTAACTTTGTTGTTGATAGTTTTATTGATTTCTGTGTTGTTATTAGCAATCTTAGCATCAATATTTTGGTCAACTTTGTTAATGATTGTTTTGTTATTTTCGTTGATTGCAGTTTCAATGTTTTTGTTAATAACAGTGTTGTTATTAGTAATTGCAGTGTTGATATCATTTCTAATTACTGTGTTGTTAGCTTCAATCTTAGCGTTGATTGTGTTTTCAACATTAGTAACTGTTGTACCAACTTGGCCCTTTAATGCTTTAATAGCATCTTCATTAGCGCTGATACGTGTAGAGTTATCTACAGTATTACCTTCTAAGTAATCTAAACGTTCATCATGACGATCTACACGTTTAGTAAGACCAGCTACATCACCTTTAACACCATCAATCTTAACATTTACATCACCAATCTTAGTATTGATTGTATTGTTGATTTGTTTGTTGTTTTCATTGATTTTTACATCGATGTTTTTATCAACTTTGTTAATGATTGTTGTGTTATTAGCAGTAATCTTAGCATCGATATTTTGATCTACTTTGTTAAGGATTGTAGTATTGTTAGCTTCAATCTTGTTATTGATAGTAGATTCGATGTTAGTGATAGTAGTACCAACTTTACCGTTCAATGCTTCGATAGCTTTTGTATTCTTGTCGATAGCAGCTTTGTTATTGCCAATGAATGTACGGTTTTCCATTGCAATTGTACCAGCTACATTGATGTCTTTTTCATTTTGGTCAACACGTTTAGTAAGACCATTCAAGTCACCTTTAATGCCGTCAACTCTAACATTTACATTGTTGATTGTATTGTTAATCGCTTTGTTGTTTTCAGCGATCTTAACATCTACAGATTTATCAACTTTGTTAATAATTGTTGTGTTATTTTCGTTGATTGCATTTTCAATGTTTTGGTTAATTACAGTGTTGTTAGCTTCAATCTTAGTATCGATATTTTTATTAATAGTTACATTATTTTCTGTAATCTTGTTATTAATAGTAGTTTCGATATTTTTAACTGTATTACCAACTTGACCTTTTAATTCATCAATAGCTTTTTTGTTATCGCCAATGAATTTACGGTTTTCGATAGCAATTGTACCAGCTACATTGATATCTTTTTCATTTTTGTCAACACGTTTAGTAAGACCATCCAAATCACCTTTAACACCATCAACTTTAACGTTTACGTTGTTAATTTCTGTAGTATTTTTAGCAATATTAGTTGTGTTATTAGTAATATTTGTAGTGTTTTCAGAGATACGTTTGCTATTATCAGCGATTGCTACTACATTAGCTTGAATGTTTGTAGCATTAGTAGCAATTTTAGTAGTATTATTTTCTACTTTACCATTGATATTAGTAATTTCTTTTTTAATATCGTTGATTACTGTAGAAGATTTACCTACTTGACCTTTTAATTCATCAATAGCTTTTGCATTAACATTGATATTTGTAGTGTTATTTGCAATAGCAGCTTTGTTATTTGCAATAGCAACTTTGTTATCGCCAATGAATTTACGGTTTTCAATTGCAATTGTACCAGCTACGTTGATGTCTTTTTCGTTTTGTTCTACACGTTTAGTAAGGCCAGCTACATCACCTTTAACACCTTCAACTTTAACATTTACGTTGTTGATAGCAGTTGTATTGTTAGCGATGTTAGTAGTGTTAGCATCTACTTTCACATTAGTTGCATCGATACGTTTGCTATTATTTACGATAGCCTTTGTATTAGCATCAACTTTAACGTTTACGTTGTTGATCGCAGTTGTATTGTTAGCAATATTAGTAGTGTTAGCATCTACTTTCACATTAGTTGCATCAATACGTTTGCTGTTGTCTACAATAGCTTTAGCATTAGCATCAACTTTAACATTTACGTTGTTAATTGCTGTAGCATTTTTAGCAATATTAGTTGTATTATTTGCAATATTTGTAGTATTGTTTTCTACTTTACCATTGATATTAGTAATTTGTTTCTTAATATCGTTAATAACTGTAGATGATTGACCTACTTGACCTTTTAACTCATCGATAGCTTTAGCATTGATGTTGATATTTTTAGTATTGTTTGCAATAGCAACTTTATTATCGCCAATGAATTTACGGTTTTCCATTGCAATTGTACCAACTACATTAATATCTTTTGCATTAGCTTTCACACCATCTTCAACTATAGAGATACGTGTGGAATGATCATTAATATTATCTTGTAAGTAGTCTAAACGTTGATCATGACGATCTACACGACCTTTAAGGCCATCTAAATCACCTTTAAGACCTTTCAAGTCACCTTTAACGCCATCAATCTTAACATTTACATCACCAATCTTAGTATTGATTGTGTTCTTGATTTGTTTGTTATTTTCATTGATTTTTACATCAATGTTTTTATCAACTTTGTTAATGATTGTTGTGTTATTAGCATTGATTTTTGCATCAATGTTTTTATCTACTTTATTAATGATTGTTGTATTGTTGCTATTTATTTTATTATCAATGTTTTGGTTGATAACAGTGTTGTTAGCTTCAATCTTAGTATCGATATTTTTATTAATAGTTACATTATTTTCTGTAATCTTATTATTAATTGTAGTTTCGATATTTTTAATTGTAGTGCCAACTTGACCTTTTAATGCATCAATTGCTTTAGTGTTTTTATCAATAGCAGCTTTGTTATTGCCGATGAATTGACGATTTTCCAAAGCAATATTGCCAACTACATTGATGTCTTTTGCATTAGCTTTCACACCATCTTCAACTACAGAGATACGTGTGGAATGATCTTCAATATTACCTTGTAAGTAGTCTAAACGTTCATCATGACGATCTACACGACCTTTAAGTCCATCCAAATCACCTTTAACACCATCAATCTTAACATTTACTTCACCAACTTTTTTGTTGATTGTATTGTTAATTTGTGTGTTATTTTCGTTGATTTTCACATCAATGTTTTTATCAACTTTGTTAATGATTGTTGTATTGTTAGCATTGATCTTAGCATCAATATTGTTATCTACTTTATTGATAATAGTAGTATTGTTAGCTTCAATCTTATTATCGATAGTTTTATTAATTACTGTATTGTTTTCGTTGATTTTATTAGTAATTGTATTTTCGATATTTGTGATTTGATTGCCAACATGACCTTTTAACTCATCAATAGCCTTTTTGTTAGCACCGATAAGTGTACGGTTTTCAACAGCAATTGTGCCAGCTACATTGATGTCTTTTTCATTTTGAGCTACACGTTTAGTAAGACCATCTAAGTCGCCTTTAACACCATCAATTTTTACATTTACATTGTTGATATTATTATTGATTACTTTATTATTTTCAGTAATCTTAGCATCAATGTTTTGGTCTACTTTATTAATGATGGTTGTGTTATTATTATTAATTTTTTTATCAATATTTTGGTTGATAACAGTGTTGTTAGCCTCAATCTTAGTATCGATATTTTTATTAATTACTGTATTATTTTCATTGATTTTATTAGTAATTGTGTTTTCGATATTTGTGATTTGTGTGCCAACATGACCTTTCAAATCATTAATCGCTTTTTCATTGTTGGAAATACGCGCAGAGTTAGCATCGATGCGTTTACTATTATCTACAATGTTTGTAGTATTAGTTTTCACATTATCCTCAACAATGGAAATACGTGTAGAATTATCTGTAATATTATCTTGTAAGTAGTCTAAACGTTGGTCATGACGATCTACACGGTCTTTAAGGCCATTTAAATCACCTTTAACACCGTCAACTTTTACATTAACGTTATTAATTGCAGTTACATTTGCGTCCACTTTGCTATTGATATTAGTGATATTGTTTTTAATATCTTTAATATCTACTTGAACATTGCCGATGTTTTGACCAACTTTACCTTTCAAATCAGCAATATCTTTAGTGTTGATATTAACTTGGTTTTGAGTGTTGGATACATCAGTCTTAATTGTTTTATTATCTTGTTCAAGCGTCTGGATGCGACCTTCATGATTAACTAAAACTTTACCTTGATTATCAACTTTAGTGTTTAATTCAGTAATTGCAGTTGCATTTTTATTGATATTTGTAGTGTTGTTAGTGATGTTTGTTGTATTAGCATCTACTTTAGCACTTAAATCAGTTACAGAATTATTAATCTTAGTAATATCAGTTTTAACAGCATTAATTTTATTATCAACGTTAGTATTTACTTGATTGATAATAGTTGTGTTGTTAGCTTCAATTTGAGTATTAATATTTTTGTTAACTTCATTAATAATATTTGTTTTGCTATCGTTGATTTTTATATCTACATTCTTATTAACTTCATTGATAATCTTAGTATTATTTTCACTAATTTTATTATCAATAGTTGTGTTAATATTATTAATTGTTGTGCCAACTTTACCTTTCAAATCATCAATGGCTTTTTTGTTCTCGTTAATAGCTTTTTTGTTATCACCGATAAGTTTACGGTTTTCCATGATGAAAGTATTATTAGCGTCAATATTTTGTGTGTTATTTTCAACTTTAGTAGTTAAATCAGCAATAGATTTGCTATTTTTATTAACATTTACAGTTAAGTTGTTAATAGCTTTTTTATTATCACTAACTTTAACATCTACATTATTGATATTTTGATTGAGTTCATTTTTAACATTAGAAATATTAGTATTTAACTCATTTTTCGTATTATTGATAGTTGTTTTAATATCATTAATCTTAACATCTACATCTTTGTTCACATTGTTAATAATAGTAGTGTTATTATTTTCAATTTTTTGGTCTACTTGGTTAAGAATTGTAGTGTTATTGTTTTGTATTTCATTTTTAATATTTTGATTTACTTGATTAATGATATTAGTATTATTAGCTTCAATATGTTTTTTTACACTAGCATCAATGTTTGTATTTACATTATTAACAACATTATTTGTAATATTAGTGATTTTATTATCAATTTTTACATCAATATCGTTGTTAATTTTAGTAAATTTAGCATCAATATTATTGTTAATATTTGTGATGTCTTGTTGGATATTAGTGATTTGAGTGCCGACTTTACCTTTTAATCCTTCAATATCTTTGCTATTTTGATTAACTTTAGCTTTGATATTTGTAATGTCAGTTTTTACACTCTCAACCTTATTATTAACAGTATTAATATTAGTAGTATTGATATCTACCTTTTTATTTACAACGTTAATGTTATGTGTATTTTTCTTAACATTTTCAACATCAGTAGTTACAACTGTATAGTAGTTATTAATTACGGTATTACCATTGGAACCGCCTTTTTTAGGGATTTGTTGTTGCTGCTGTTGTTGCTGCTGTTGTTGCGGCACTTGTTGTTGCCATTGTTGTTGCTGTTGCTGTTGTTGTTGCTGTTGTTGTTGCGGCACTTGTTGTTGCCATTGTTGTTGCTGTTGCTGTTGTTGCGGCACTTGTTGTTGCCATTGTTGTTGCTGTTGCTGTTGTTGCTGTTGTTGTTGCTGTTGGTCTAATTGTTGTGGATCAACTTGATGTTGATCTTGCATATGACCCCAAGCATTTTGATCAGGTGTTAACCATCTTTGGCTACCAATAAGATCAGCTCTAGCCCAATCCTCAGGGCTGGATGCATTAGCAACACCTCCAGAAAAGCTAGCCGCCAAAATAACAGCGGCTACAATTGTAGTAGCAGATTTTTGGTGAGACTTAGCTAACTCAGACGTTACGACATAAGCGTGCTTCGTTGCACTCCATACAACTTTGAATACCTTATTCATATTAAGTTCCCTCCCAACATTTGTGGCTCTCACCCCACAATGAAGAAATAAATCAAATATTGCACTCTTTTCACTAAATATTCACAATATTTAACATAATACTATCATATATTATTTTAAATTTCCATTAAAAAATTAATAAGTTAAACTTATGCTTCATTTTTTACTCATTAAAAAACGATGAATTATCCGCATAAATGCTGTGTTATTAATAATATTGAATTATGTAAAATGAAAATTTATATTTTATTTTAATTTTATATTTATGCGATACTTTTTATTTACTTCTATATAAATTATGAAAAAAACCTCATCAATGTATGTTTTATACATTGATGAGGTTTTTTTGCCTCTATTTATATGGTTTTATACCGATTATTAGAATTTAGATTCAATAGCACCTTGAAGGTCACCTTTTGGCATGAAGCCAATTTTGCGGTCTACTACTTCGCCATCTTTTAAGATAACAAATGTTGGCAATACTTCAATTTGTAAATTACGTGCTAATTCTGGTTCTTCATCAGCATTTACTTTTACAAAGTTAGCTTTACCTTCAAGTTCACCTGCGATTTCTTCGATGATTGGCATCATACGTACGCAATAACCGCACCATGGAGCCCAGAAATCAATAACAGTAACGCCACCTTGATTTACTAAATCTTGATATTCAGCAGTTTTTAATTCTTTTAATTCGCTCATTGTACCCTCCTACGGTAATTGAACTAATACACAATCTTGAATGACATGCAGGTTTAAAGCATGTGCTTTTTCAACAACAGATGGTTTATCCGCTCCCGGTTGCAACCACACAGTAGGAATGCCAAGTTCTTTACATTCATCAAGTGCAGCAAGGCCCGCTGCTTCTGGCACAACAAAATCTACCACAGCTGGTACAACAGGAAGTGCAGAAAGACTAGGGTAACATTTGTTACCATCTATCTCTGCAACATTAGGATTAACTGGATATACTTCATATCCGTGATCTTTAAGACATTTATAAATCTTATAGCCGAACTTTTCGGTTTTATGAGTGGCTCCAATAACGGCCCACACTTTTTGATCTAAAGCTTGTTGAATTGTCATTTTGACCACCTCTTATATACTATTATAACAGGATATCGAATATTGTCAATATAATATATCGAATTTTATAGTTAAAGAATTATACTCTTTTAGCAAATATTTCAGAATTAAAATCAATCTATTATCGCTCAATGACAATTGTTTTTCGTCTTAAACTAGAACACGATAGATCTAAATTCATTAACTCAGAAAGATTTATTTCTCGATAAGTATATCTGTCTTTATCTATAAGCCCACCAGCGACAGCTAATTCCCATAAAATTCTGGATGCTGACCATTGCTGTTCTCGTAGTTCACGGATTGTAATACTCTTTTGACGTTTAGAAAGTCTATGGCCATCTGAATCTACTAAAAGTGGTGCGTGACCATACTTAGGAACTTCTATATGCTTGTGGGGATAGCATTGTTGTAATGTATTATATAAATATAATTGTTGCCCTGTTGTATCAAGTAAATCATCACCGCGAATAACTTCAGTTATTCCCATAGCTATATCATCTAATACAACTGCCAAATTATAAGCATACATACCATCACCACGACGTAATACATAATCATCTAGTTCTCCTTCCAAATGAATATGCTGTGTACCTTGCCAGCGATCATCAAATTCTGGATTACATGAATCTATAGCTAAACGTAAGGATGGTTCTTTTATAGAGGATAATTCGTCTACTGCATTCTTGCTTAAATGGCGACATTTACCATCATAACGATGAACTACTTCTCCTACATGAGGCGCTGATGCTATAGATTGTAGCCGTGCTCTATTACAAAAACAAGGATAAATTAGTTTTTCTAATGCTAGAGATTCTAGTATGTCTGCATAATATGTTTGTCTTTCACTTTGCCAATAAGATACCTCAGGACCACCTACACGAGGCCCTTCATCCCATTCAAAGCCAAGCCATTCTAAATCATCTAGTAAAGCTTCACCTAATTCTCGTTTTGACCGTTGCAGGTCTATATCCTCCATCCGTACAACATATTTTCCTTTTTGTTGGCGTGTGGAGATATATGATAAAAGCGCTATCCACACATTACCAAGATGAATATATCCTGTTGGACTAGGCGCAAATCTACCTTTCATGAGAACTCTCCTATAGTAGAAAACAAGTGGCATATTCATTATGAATATGCCACTTATCCATCCAAAGATATGTCAAACTAAAAATTAAAGCAATATCATTTATAGATATGAAATTATTTAGCCTAAAGACACAATATTATCAAAAACATTACCAGCATCTTTAATTTTTTGTTCGTTACCCATTGTGCAAATGTGATTATCATTCAATACAGGTTCTACTACATCTGCTAGTGCAACAATATCTTCTGGCTTACATGCAATCACTTGTTTACGGAACTCTACTTTGTCCTCTAGTTTAGCACCACTGAAGTACATACCCATTGCACGTGGTCCACGCAACGCTGGCGTCATTGGCAAGTCCAAAGAACTCATAGTACCAATAATATATTTACGCATTTCACGATCAGTCAATGTGAAGTCACGAAGGTATTGAGGCAACTCTTTATATACATCTAAAGTTTCTAACAAGTTAGGATCACGATAACTACAGAAAATCATATTGCCATCATCATAGAAATTAGCAAAAGCTCCGTAAGCGCCACCTTGAACACGAATACGAATCCAAAGGTATTCATAACGTAATATCGTTTCTAATACGCTCATGGGACCAACATGTTTGAAACCATGATCGATGAAATTACCACCTTGAGCTACGTATTGAACCTTACCAGCTGTAACGATACCATCATTGCCGGAAAGACGAGTGATTTGTAATACATCATTACTCAATTCGGTAGTATCCCAAGTGTCAACCAATGGTTTCATTAGAGTTTTAAAAGCTTCTAATTCGCCTTCTTCACCAACAAACATAATATCTACATTATTAGCACGGAAAATTTTTCGAGCTACTTCAGCTAATTTTTCTGGTAATAATGGCAAAGCTGCTGGATTAGATGCTAGCTCGCTGATTTTTTGATAGTACCCTAAATTGCCATTGTCTCTAAACTTGCCAACTGCAGATACTTGAGCCATAACACGTTGACTCACGATAGAATTACCGCGGCGGAATGCCTCATTATCCCAAATAGCTTTGCTTTCTTGAACAAGCTCAGTTAAACGGCGATCATCACTGTAATCTGCCTTTTGTACCACTTCATTAATCAAGCGGCATAAATCAGGTAGTTTAGCATGTAATGCTTTTGCACGCACAATCATAAGAGGTGTAAACTCATCGCGCTTACCATCTTTACTGATGGCCGTAATGTCAGAACTCAATCCACCTAAATTCATATTGATATCTTTAGCCAGTGCTTCATAACCGCGCTCGGATGTGTCAACACGGCCAAGAATATCACTTAAAATATCTGCGTAGAACAGCTCATCTTCTGTGAGGCAACTCAAGTTAAAGTATAACCCTACATAGTTAATGCCTTTTGTGAAAGTTGGCACAAAGTGTACTTTTGTATTACCAATCTTGCTTTCACGGCGTTCTACAGCTTCCATATTAGGATTTAAATCAGATAACTCGAGCAATGGAATAGACGCTAAAGCTTCATCACTATCTGGAGTTTCTTGACGAATTTTAAGGCGTTTTGTTTGTTCTACAATCGCGTCAATCTCCTCTTTTGTCATATTCGCTTTTACAGCAGCTAAATGTTCTTTAACCTCTGCATCTTTGCGCTCTTGAAGTCCACGTTCAGGATAGATAGATACAAGAACCTTATGGTCATTATTCAAGATAGAATGACGAATTAAATCTTCGAAATATGTACCAGCCAAACCTTTGCGAATATTCGCTAACGCCTCTTCATAGTGTAATAACTCTAATGGATCATTATCGTATAGCCAATTATCCATCATGCGGATAATATATGCTAACCCAATAGGTCGTCCACCAAAATCACTTTCACGAAGAGCAAATTCAATGCTATTCAAAGAAGCTTCTAATAATTCTTTATCTAAGCCCTTATCACATAGCTCTTGTAAGGTAGATTCTACAATACGTTGCAAGTCAGCTTGTTTATCTAAGTTTGAGCCCGTAGCTTGTACTGTCCACATAGGTTGACGAATGCTATCTAAATAATAGCCGCTTACGTCAGAGCCAATACCAGCTTTTACCAAAGCCTGTTTAAGAGGCGCCGCTGGAGATGTTAACAAAGCATGTGTCAACACTTCAAAAGCCAAGCTATGTTCAGGCGTTACATCAGGTAATACATAAGCAAAGGAATGCAATGTGCGATTATCTGTTGGTTCTTCAGAACCTACACTATATGGATAGCTCACTACTTTTCCTTCTGTAAATGGAGCTTGTAGAGCTACCTCGGTATGAACCTCAATAGCATCAAAATGACTTAAGTACTCATCATTCAAAAATGCTAATTGCTCTTCAATATTCATATCACCATATAAGAAGATATAGCTATTAGATGGATGATAGTGGACACGGTAGAACTCTTGGAATTCTTCATATGTTAAATCTGTAATATGATCAGGATCCCCACCAGAATCAACACCATAGGTCGTATCTGGGAAAAGTTCGCGCATCATTTGACGCTCTAATACGGAATCAGGGGAAGAGTACACGCCCTTCATCTCATTAAATACAACGCCTTTGTAGGTGAGTTCATCATCTGCATTTTCTAGCTCATAATGCCAACCTTCTTGCATTACGATTTCTGCATCTTCACGAACACGTGGGTAGAATACTGCATCAAGATATACGTCCATCAAATTATGGAAGTCTTTATCGTTCTTGCTGGCTACAGGATACATTGTTTTATCCGGATATGTCATAGCATTCAAGAACGTGTTTAAAGAACCTTTTACCAGTTCAACAAAGGGCTCTTTTAATGGGAATTTTCGAGAACCACATAGAACAGAATGCTCCATAATATGTGCCACACCTGTACTATTGTGAGGTGTTGTTCTAAACGCAATATTGAATACTTTATTAGAATCTGGTGAATCAATATAAATTAAACGAGCACCAGACTTTTCGTGCTTCATTTCATAAGCGGTACCATTGATCTCATCAATGCGCTCAATGCGGTCAAGGCGAAAGCCAGAATAAACCTTATTTATTTCCATGCTGTCCCTTCTTTCTATATAAATATAATTAATTTCTTCCTAACAATTCATTATAACATATCGACAACTCTATATATAGATGTTAAGAATAATTATCGAAATTCAAAACCCCATAGGCATTACCGCCTATGGGGTTCATTTTATTTATTATGTTGCATTTGCCACTTTTGATTGCGGCGCAAGGTTAACAAGCCTTCTAACACTGCTTGGAATTGTACAAAGCTTAACGTATACGGTGGGTACATATCAGGTACTACCTTATAAGAAATAGTAACTTCGGCCTTATCATAATCGTAGAAAATGCCATGTAAATTACTTACCGTAGTATAACCAGTTTGAGCTTGCTCCAATGTTGGAATAGGCTGATTTTTTAGATTTCCTAGTAGATCGCTAATGAAACCTTCCTTACGACCTTGGTCATTGAGCATTTCATCCATAAAACTACGTAGACTATCCATAAATAGATTAACCTCTTTGATCTAACAATAAGCCATTGTGAATTACACGAACAGCATCTTTAACGCGATCTTCAGCAACAAGGCAAGAAATACTAATTTCAGAAGTAGAAATGATTTCAATATTGATGCCTTCTTGGCTCAAAATATCAAACATTTGAGCTGCCACGCCTGGTTGACCTAACATACCTGCACCAATGATAGATACTTTTGCCATTCTTTCGTCAATATTTACAGCTTCAATATCAACAGTTTTTTGTAATTCTGCTAATACTTCACGAGCTAGTACAACATCATCCATAGCTACAGTGAAGATGAGGTCAGTTTTAGGTTCACCTACGGCGCGGATAGATTGAACAATCATATCAACATCCACGTTTTTTGCAGCCAATGCTTTGAACACAGTTGCTGCAACACCTGGTTTATTTTCAACGCCTACAAGGGCTACTTTTGCTGTATTAGTATCATCAGCTACGCCAGTAATTACGTGTTTATTTGCTTCCACAGTATAATCCTCCCGAATAATAGTACCTGTATTGTCACTAAATGTTGAACGTACGTGAATAGGTACACCATAACGGAAACCCATTTCTACAGCGCGAGGTTGCATTACACCTGCACCAAGGCGTGCCATCTCAAGCATTTCGCCATATGTTACTTCTTCTAATTTGAAAGCCTCTTTTGCAACACGAGGATCTGTAGAGTAAACGCCTTCAACATCTGTGAAGATTTCACAAACATCAGCTTTCATAGCGCCTGCCAATGCAACAGCAGTTGTATCAGAGCCACCGCGACCTAAAGTAACCATGTCACCATATTCAGTAATACCTTGGAAACCTGCAACTACTACGATATTGCCTTCATCCAAAGCTTCAAATACGCGATTTGGATCAACGCCTAAAATACGGCCTTTATTGAATGTATCACTACTTGTAATACCTGCTTGGTCACCTGTTAAGGACATAGCTTTATGACCACGTTCGTTGAAAGCCATCGCCATTAATGCAATCGTTACTTGCTCACCTGTAGATAGCAAGCGGTCCATTTCACGACCATAAGGCTTAGATGTTACTTCTTTAGCCAATGCTACCAAGTCATCTGTTGTATCACCCATAGCGGATACAACGATAACGATTTTATCGTCTTCTTTCTTCTCACGAAGGACGCGATCAACAATATTAAATATTTTTTCTGGTGTAGCTACGGAACTACCACCAAATTTTTTAACGATTAAGGCCACAATAATCCCTCATTTAACTTATCTACTAAAAATCAATATGCATATACTTTACCACAAACAAATAGCACTGTAAAGGGATATAAGGCAATTTATCCACTATACAAAAACAAAACTCTTTTGAGTGCGGACACAACTTTAGCATGATTATTTCAGTTATTATTAAAATTTACATACAAAAGACCAGCCTTATGGCTGGTCTTTATTAGTTGATTAAGTTAATTAAGCAACTGTGATTGCTTTTTCGGATTCCCACAAACCGTGGATGTTGCAGTAGGATACAGCAATCAATTTACCAGATTTGTTCAAGGAAACTGCCAAAGAACCTTCAGAAATTGCATGTACAGGGCCTTCGTTTGCAGTTGCGCCATCACCATGTACGTTGAAGGAAATTTCACCAACTTCGAATGGCAATTGAGTACCTTCAGCTACGAAGTACAATTTGATCCATTCAATGTGATGTTCTACAGTGTTAGGATGTGCGATATCTTTACCAACGGACAATGTTACGTGGAAAGTTTCACCTGCTTTTACAGTGTCAACAGTCTCGATAACAGGAACGTGTTTTTCAGTAGCGAAATCGCCGGATTTAATGTAATCATGTACAGCCATAGTTAACCTCCTGGTTAGTGTTATATACATACTTAATGTCAATAATATTTAGCACCTTGTGCTTATGACTATATTATACATTTTCGATATAGTTTTAGCAAGAGCTTTTTCGAAAATTTTAGATTTATTTATATTCAAGCTCTGCGTATTAGAACTCTATCCCCTTGGCGGCTTTAATGCCTTTTTCATAAGCATGCTTAACTACCTTCATCTCTGTTACCGTATCAGCCACATCAATGATTTCAGGTTTAGCATAACGACCTGTCAAAATTACGTGTAAGCGCTCAGGTTTATGTTTAAGCATATCTACTACAGAATTCACATCAATAAGATCGTAATTAATGGCATTATTAATTTCATCCATAATGATAAGATCCCATCGATCTGAATTTACTTCTTCCACTAATGTGTGCCAAGCCTCTTGAGCTGCTGCCTTATGGCGAGCAAGCTCAGCCTCTCCTACTTCATCTCGTTTATAGTAAATAAATCCCTTACCCATGGAACGAATTTCTACTTGGTCCCCTAATTTGGCAAGACCTGCTAGTTCGCCATAGCCATTACCACTTTTAATAAATTGTAAGATTAACACCTTAAAACCTTGGCCAACAGCACGTAATGCCACGCCTAAGGCTGCTGTTGTTTTTCCTTTGCCATTGCCAGTATTAACTAAAATTAAGCCTCGTTCACTCATATTTAGCTCCTTTTAGCTTTATAGTTAGCACATATATCAACAAAATGTTGTGCACCTTCATCAGAACCAGCAAAGTTTAAATGTAAATACGATGCTAGTACATTATCAGTTGCATAGCCGCCATCATAAGATTGAGGTCTTCGACCACCTTCTAAGTGAAAGGCCCACGGGAAATTCTCTACAGTTGGTTCCATCGTAGAGAAATGGAACTCATGCCCACGAAGAGATGTATCTGCGGCACCTAATAAAGTATCTCGCTTAGCTGTAGCCGTGACATACCCTACTTTTTGTAGCTTTTGTTGCATAATGCAATTAGCAGGTACAATACCTACTGTATTATATACGGCGCCCTCAAAATCGTGGATACTTTCACATAAATACATGAGGCCACCACATTCTGCATAAATAGGCATATCTTTTTCATTAGCTTCACGGATAGATTCCTTCATTGACTCGTTACTAGAGAGTTGGAACAAGAACATTTCAGGGAAGCCACCACCAAATACAAGGCCGTCTACTTCTGGAATCACTAAATCGTTAAGAGGGCTGAAATAAACGAGCTCGGCCCCCTTCTCTTCTAAGGCAGCTAAACTTGCAGGATAGTAGAAAGAGAATGCCTCATCATAGGCTACGCCAATTTTAACTCGCTTTTCAACGGATTTAGCATCTACAGTCTCTGGTAACTCAATAGCAGGTGCACTAGATGCAATGTCCAACAATTGATCTAGATTTACCATTTTCTCAACGGCTTCACGAATCGTGTTGATAGCCTCTGTTGGGTCAATCTCAGTAACAGGTGTGAGTCCTAAGTGGCGCTCTGGAGAGTGCATACGATCATCTCGATAAATAGCACCAATAACAGGTACACCAATTTTATCCATACCTTCACGAACCATGCGCTCGTGGTTGGCAGAACCTAAGCGGTTCAAGATAACGCCGCCAAAGTTTACCTCTGGATCATAATCACGGAAACCTTTGGCAATAGCGGCCGCACTTTCACCCATAGCCTTGCAATCGATAACAAGCACCACCGGTGCATTCAATTGCTTAGCAATTTGAGCTGTAGAACTAACGCCTTCTCGACCACCATCATATAAGCCCATAACACCTTCAATAATAGCAAGGTCTACTCCATGCGCCATAGTAGCAAAGAAAGGATTTAATTTGTGCGGTGGCACGAGCCACGTATCTAAATTATAGCTGTCACGGCCGGATGCAATTTTATGAAAGCCCGGATCAATATAATCCGGGCCCACTTTAAAGGATTGCACCGTACGTCCACCATTTGCATAAGCAGCCAATAAGCCCGCTACGATAGTTGTTTTACCTACACCAGAGTTAGTGCCAGCAATGACAACACGTGGAATATGTACTGTGTTCATAAATATTACCTCGTAATACGACGTGTTTGTTAACGGTCCTTACGTTTTGCAAGGATTGTAGACAAATAGTTGAGTTTAGTATCTTTTGGCATATTATCAAGGCCTACGAATACTTGCTCATCTGGCAAACCTACACGGCTAATCATAACCGCATCATCTGCCATATTATGTTTAATCAATGTTTCTTGTACTTCATCAAAGTTTTTGTACACTTTCATGATTACTGCATCATCAGCTACGGCTAATACAGCATCAATTTTTTCTTTAGATGCTGTAGCAGGAACGATAGCTAATACTTCTTCCTTCTCTACGATTGGATAACCAAGGTGGGAACCAATAGCACAGAATGCAGTAACGCCAGGGATTGTTTCGATTTCATGACCTGTATTTTCGATCAAACGATATACATACATGTATGTGCTGTAGAACATAGGGTCGCCCAATGTTAAGAATACAACGCTTTTACCTTGATCTAAGTAGGACAAGATAATGCGTTTTGCTTCTTGCCAGCCTTCCTCTTGTGTAGCATCATCCAATACCATTGGGAATACTACAGGAACGATTTCTGTATGTTCTTGAATGTATGGGGATGCAATATTAAGTGCTACAGAACCATCTTTCTTTTCTGTTTTAGGTGTGATAATAATATCTGCTTCACCTACGATACGAGCAGCTTTCACAGTCATTAATTCAGAATCACCAGGGCCTACGCCAATGCCATATAATTTACCTTTCATGGGGTTCTCCTATTCTTATAGTTACATTCTATTTATAAATTTCATATCTTTTATTATAACTAATTTATGCAAGATATACAAAACTACTATTTAATATTTGGAATTGTTGGACGATGTGGACTACGTTTGCCATACAAATCATCAATACAATCTTGCACATGTTGACGGAAGATATCTTGTATTGCTTCATATTCACCAAGTGCGCTATGGATTGGTTTAACTTCATAACCGTAATCGGTAAGTTCATTAATAACGCTATCTTCTTCATCACCAAAGAGATCGTTTTGTGCATGATCTCCAAGAACTAATAATAATGGGTGCACATAAATTGTGTTTGGCCGTTTACCATCGAGCCATTCCCATGGCATAGCTACATCAGCCACATATGGAGCATTCTCTAAAACAGCGATACGTACATTTGTAAGGCCATCACGAATTAGTTTAAATTGTAGGTTGCCATATGATGAATTACCAGAACCGAGGCCACCATGACCAACCAATAGTAACCCGTCTTCTTTAGAAATGTTAAGCGATTTAATGAATCGGTCAATTAAGATTTGGTAATCATCTGGATGCTCTTCTTGGCCAATATAATACACGAGAGGTCTACCTACGCGCAATACTTCTAGCTGTCCTTCCCCTTCATGAGCAAGGATATTATTTTTCAATTTATCAAACTCTTCACCGCCAGTGAAGTGAAGTGGTTGTACATAAATATGTGTATACCCTTCTTGGATGAGTTTTTCTAATGCCCCTTGTTCAGTAGGCACCTCAATACCACGTTCGCGTAAACGCTTAACGATAATACGAGAGGAAAAAGCTAGTTCCACAGTATAGTCCGGATAAGCTTTACGGATATGTTCTACTACGGAATCAATATTATGTTCACGAGCACTGTCAACAGTGGATCCAAAGGCAACAACTAAAATAGCTTGTTTCATGAAAGTCTCCTTATATTAATCAATAATGTATCTTAATCATACCATAGACGACACCTTAGGGGCATACCATAGGACGTATAAAATGGATATTATAAATATTTTTCATAGTAAAAGTAAAAATCCTCCTCATTGGATTTCCAACAAGGAGGACTTTTACGTATATAAAGGAGTGTGGAGAGATGTATGTCTAATTATGTGAGAGATTAAACTAAGAAATCATACCTTGTGCTTCTATACGAGAGTTTGTCATTACAGGTTTTACAGATTCACGAGGCATGGGACGCTTTCGATCTGACATGCGGATAGCTTGGCCTAGATGTTTCAAGAATAAATCTTGTACATAAGGGTTTTCACCAAGACCTTCATTCCAAATATCTACATTATACCCTTCTTCAGCGAGCAATGCATAAATGGAGTCAGAACGCTCACCGCCAAGGTAGTCCATTAAATGTGTAGAACCAATAAGAGCTAATGGTACTACTAACAAGTCTTTATGACCCATACGATCTAATAATGTAAGTGCTTGTTTAAATGTAGGGAATCCATTTGTAGTAAATACTACTACATTTGGTGCTGCCCCATACATGGCTTTCAATTGTAATGTACTAAACTCTAATTGGTTTTGACCATTTGCCATGAGCACTATAGATTTATTAAGTGCTTTTGTATTAACATGACGTACGATACTTTCTAATGTTGCTTCATAGTCGTCAGCATAGTTTTTTACACCTAATGATGTAAGTAATGGTTTACCTATATTTACTTGATTAAAACCATATTCATTGCTATGTAAAAACTTCAATGCTTGTTTACGCATTTGTTGGTAACACTGATCTGCTACCAATGTAATGGGTTGAATGTATACCTCATCGACACCCAACCGAGCAAAATCCTGCATAGCTTCTGTGAAAGAAGAAATCTTTTCATCATATTTCTCATTCCACTTTTCCACTAATGCATCAGATAAAAATACACGACGTACCTCCATATCGCTATACATGGAACGTACTTTTTTCTCTATACTGCCGATGGATTTCTCCACAGCATCTTGATAAATTGATCCAAAGGATGCAATAATTATGCCTTTCATATGTGACCTCCATATCGCTCATACATGATACAATCTTCATAACTGAAAATTGTTATCAACTACTATGTGTCAATAATACATGATTGAACTACGAAAGTCAATGAGAAATATTATCACTAATTGCACTAGCATCAATGTACCGCCATGAACCTTTAAATAATATTAGATATAGTACATATACATTTACATAAGGTATGAACACCCCAAATAACCAAAAAGCACTACTATAAGAATCATGTAACCGCTGAATTAGTACTTTTAATAAATATATAAAACACCAAATCAAAAAAATAGCTACAATAGATGATAAAAATATATTCTTTAATAATATTGTAGGTAAAATAGTCCCTATTGAATAAATTAATATTACAAGTAATAGAACCATGAATTGATATACTATATAATAATATATCAATTCACCTCTTGATATACAGCCCTTCCAGTTAAATAACTCCAGCGATAAGATTTTTTTGAAAATCGGTAAGATTTTATATAAAGAAAATTCATCTAAAAATTGTTCAAACCCGCCATAGTCAATTCTTATAAAGCTAGACCCCACCTTTTCAATACAATTTGATAAGCCATAATCATTATTATATTCATTACTAGGAAACAAAGATAATATTAATAACCCTACTACCCATATGTTTAAATTAACTGACATATTTGTAATCAAGGAATCCTCTGTATATGTTACCTCTAATATAGGTGGTAAATAGTTTAAATAATTAGTATACAACGTATATATACCGGCTACTATTACAAATCCTGAAATCCATTTTTGATTAACATCTAGAACTCGTCTAATTGCTAGTAAAGAAAAAATTACTAACGATATTCCTAAATTAGCATATCCAATTAAAGACACTATACTCTCTTCATACTTTGGTAAGGAATTAAATGTTAGTCCTGGCATAGCAATATAAGAAAAATATACTAATATTATAGAAAGTAAGTAAGGAGTACGAGTAATACGCCATGATAACATTAAAGATTTAACGTTAGTTCTTAACAAAAACAACTCGTCCTTAATTGCTTTTGCGCTTATAATATCTTTCAAGATCATATTTTGTAATATCCTTCCACCCTTGATCAAATAAAATTTTATATTTTCCATTATCCTCTTCTACAATATAATCTCTCCCATTACCTTTATTGGTCCATTGTGTAGCACTGGTATCTGGATGAGAAGTTAAATAACCCTCTGCACGAATAGTTTCAATTGGTAATCCAGAGTAAGTATACTTTATTTACTAAACATAATTAATGTATAGAAGTCAATGAGAAAAAATATCAAAATCAATCAAAATCATGTATAACCGATGCAACACCACATAAAAGAAGAAAAAATATAACAATAAACTTAATTCGACCTGTAAAGGTATCATACATTCTCTTGTCGCTAGCTGTGATTTTGCCAGAGCGATTATGACGCCATAGATCAAGAACACAAGCAACACAAAGAATAATAATTAAAATACACTTCAAATCAATCATATAACTTAGTAAAGCAATATAATCGCTAAACAATGAAAGTCCAAAGAAACAATTCCCTAAGATACCAATTACAATTTTAACTATTCGTTGCCTAGCTATAATGACGAGATAAATCACCATTAATAAGCCAAAGAGACCAATTAGAATATTCTCAAACATATCTACCCTACTAATTTAAAACCATAGTACTCTAATCTATTTAATATATACATTACACTATTACTTCAAGATACACAAAATGGTGTTGAACTCAAAGGAGTCCAACACCATTTTTTAATTAAGAATCATATTAAAATCTAAAAGAATACTACCCAAACAATTACTAATCCATATACAAACATAATTGCATGAATAGTTAGAATTGAATTAATTATACTTTTCTTTCTTCTTTCGTCGTCAGTATTTTTATATCTGTACCTATGCAACCATAATATACAAAGATACATAATACCCGCTAATGTCATACCTAAATAAAAATATGTATCTGATGTAAAATAGTTAGTTTCATACATTTTATTTATTAAGTATCCAGCAATTAATACAGCAAGCAATATAAACTCTATTAAGACTTGTGATTTATTCTTTGCTTTATACATAAGAAATATATCATATAATAACCATGTGCTAATACCTAAAATTAATAACTCATATATCATACATTAATTCCTATTTCAAAAAATAAAGCTAAAGTTTTCTTACGAATTGCCAAGATCCTTTACCAAATAATAAGTAAACTACATACATATTTATAAATGGCATCAATAAACCTCACCTACACGGATCTAGACTCTAAGTGAATAAATTTATTTACCTGTAAATGTCAATATAAGAATGTACAATTTTGACGATGTACAATGTACAGTTATTCCTTCTGTTGCATATGGTTTCGTAACCGGTATGAATCTCCAGTTATGCTAATCACATGTGCATGGTGAAGT
>ERZ1699254.236-NODE-236-length-25635-cov-5.406265_pt1 | contig 25635 bp, 25 predicted proteins | sample MGYA00581522_ERZ1699254 | MGnify/ENA primary metagenome ERZ1699254 (study PRJEB42319, sample SAMD00040329) | human oral metagenome | material: saliva | host: Homo sapiens | study: EMG produced TPA metagenomics assembly of PRJDB4115 data set (Metgenomic analysis of... | reverse complement strand
AATAAAGTGTGGTGACGATGGCAAGAAGGATACACCTGTTCCCATCTCGAACACAGAAGTTAAGCTTCTTAGCGCCGATAGTAGTTGGGGGTTTCTCCCTGCGAGGGTAGGACGTTGCCACGCTTTAATATTTTTCCGCCATAGCTCAGTTGGTAGTAGCGCATGACTGTTAATCATGATGTCGTAGGTTCGAGTCCTACTGGCGGAGTTCTTTTTTTTTACCCAAAAACGCTGCTTTAGCTCAGTCGGTAGAGCGTCACCTTGGTAAGGTGGAGGTCGCCGGTTCAATCCCGGCAAGTAGCTTTAAATGAATTTTATAATAATTGAGCAAGCTAGAAATATTTCCGATATTTCTAGCTTTTTTATTTTTCATTTTAATAGAAAAAAATCATTAAAAACACATGATTTAGGGGCTTTTGAATTGCAGTTAGAGAAATAGTAGTTTAGAATAACTATTAGTTTATTTATATTCAAAGTTCTTTCAAATAGAAATCGCTTTTTCGAAAAAATAGTGTTGATTTTAGGATAAAAAATGATTAAGTTTGAAAGAATAGAATTTAAATCAAGAAACTAGGAGGATTTTTATGAAAAAGAAAGTATTCTTATTACTCTCTGCGCTATTTGCTTTAGCAGTATTCTTTGCCCCAAAACAAGCAAGTGCGGCAGAAGTAACAAAAAATGGAACAGCGATTGAAGTGAAGAATCCAACTGTTCAAACCTCGGGAGATGCAGCCGATTTATATGCTCGTTGGGGAATTACATTTAAAGTAGATATTCCTGATAATATTGATATCAATATGAATGACACAATGACATTCAAAGTAAATTCACCTGTGAAAATTCAATCTTCTTACAGCTTCCCAATTTATAATAAAGCGGGAGAAACAGTAGCATATGCTGAAGTGTCACCAGAAAATGGCAATGTCACAGTAACATTTGGTCCATACTTCAAAGACCACAAGTTAAACAAAAACATCGAATTAACAGTTGATGTTAAGTGGGAACCAGACAATCGTTTAGCAGATACTACTCAAGAACTTGATTTTAACGGTACTGTCGTATCACAAAAAATCGATCCACTTGAAGGACCTACTCCAGGAGAAATGGTTACTAAATGGGGTCTTCAACCAACAGAGAACGCTGAACAAGTTCACTGGTGGGCACGTTTAAACGCCGCTAGAAAAACATTAAGTAATGTTGAAATTAAAGATGTTTGGGATTCAAACCAAACATACGTACCTGGTTCATTACGTGTTGAATTAGTAGATTCAGAAAATCCATGGGTTTCAGCTGGATTCCTTTCTGAAAGTGACTATGAAATCACTGATACAGGTATTAAAGTAAAAATCGATACAACAGATAAAATTATTTACGTTGACTATATCGTAAACTTAGTGGATCCTACAAAGAACCCACAAAACAGAATCTCAATTACAGCTGACGGTTTAGATAGTGAACAATCAACAGATGTAACTTACACATTATTATCTGGTTCTGGTACAGCTGACGGTGAAATGCCTGAAACTACTACTACAACTACTACGACAACAACAACTGAAAGCACAACTGAAAGTACTACAGAAAGCACAACTTCAACAACTACGACTGAATCAACTACTGAAAGTACTACAACAACAGAAGCAACAACAACTACTGCTTCAACGACAACAGAAGCAACAACAACTACTGCTTCAACAACAACAGAAGCAACAACAACAACAGCTTCAACGACAACAGAAGCAACAACAACTACTGCTTCAACGACAACAGAAGCAACAACAACTACTGCTTCAACAACAACAGAAGCAACAACAACTACTGCTTCAACAACAACAGCTTCAACAACTACAGAAGGAACTACAACTGAAGGTTCAACAACAGAAACTCCAGCAGTTCCAACAACAGAAGAACCAAAACGTCCTGAATTACCAAATACAGGTACAGCAAAAGGATTCACTGTTATCATTGGTGGCGTACTTGTGGTTGTAGCGGCAGCGTTATTATTCACTCGTAAAAAAGAAAACTAATAATCTTAAATGACGAAGAAGTCTTACGAAAGTAAGGCTTCTTTTTTTGCAAATTTTTTCATGAGTCAAATCCTCTTTCATATTGATGCGAAAGTTTGCTATAATAGACAGTAACAGAGCAATTGAGGTGTAGAAAATGAAAAAAACGTATTTTATTATTGGTGATATTCACGGTGAAGCAGACATGATGGAAGAAATGCTTCAAAACTGGGACGAAGAAACTCAGCAACTTGTCTTCATGGGAGACTTGATTGACCGTGGACCAGACAATAAACGTAGTGTCCTAACAGGGATGAAATATGCGAAAGAGAAAAATGCATGGTATTTGATGGGAAATCATGAGGTGATGTTCCTGGCATTTATCGACGATCCTGAAGGACGTTTTCCACACTACTTCAGAAACAATGGGGATACGACAATTAACGACTTACTAGGTCGCCCACAAGGTACTCCGGTCAATCCTGTGGAAGATGCCGAAGCGATTAAAGCGCAATATCCAGAACTCATCGCGTTTCTAAGAGAGCGTCCTCTCTTTATCGATGAAGGCGACTTGCTCTTAGCGCATGCTGGGGTGGATTTACGCTTAGACGACTGGCATGATACTGAGCCAAAAGACTTCTATTGGATTCGCGAACCGTTCCATAAAGGGGTTAACAACACTGGCAAAACGATTATCTTCGGTCACACACCATTACGTGGCTTAAACGAAGATGGCGACTTTATGAAATTATGGCAACATGATGGCAAAATCGGTATCGATGGCGGAGCTGTTTTTGGCGGCGCGCTTCACGGTATCGTATGGCATGATGGCAAAATCGAAAAAATCTATAGCATTAAAAATACAAAACCAGTCCGTTTCACGGATGACTAGAGGTGTTCTATGAAGAAAAATGCGGTTCTATTATGGGTTGTTTACTTTTTAAACTTGATGGTTTTCCCGGCGTTCTTTATTCGTTATACGTCTTCGGGACCAAGTATTGATACAAATGCCTACCTGATCCTTCAACTGGTTTCAACAGTGATTGGGGTCGTATTGTTCCGCGAGAAGCTTGTGGAAGGGTTCAAAAACTTCATCAAGCGTCCGTTTATTCGAGACTTGGCGATTGGATACGCACTTCGTATCGGATTAGCAATTGCGGTCGCTCAGTTTATTGGAGATGTGACGTCGGATAACCAAGAACAAATCGAGAAAATGATGAGCGCAAATGACGCCGTCTTGATGTTTGTTCTACTATGCGTTGTGGCGCCAATCCTAGAAGAATTGGTGTTTCGTGAAGCGATTATCGGGTCATTTAAGAAATCGCTCAACGTTCACGTATTAACGTTTATTTCAGCGTTTCTATTCGTGCTACTTCACGCACTTTCAAAAGATGCTGCAGGTTTGATTGACTGGACAGCGGCGTTGATGTACGTTCCATTAACGATTCCGATTGTTGGGATGTATCGTTATTATAACGACAATGTTTTTGCATCTATCTCGATGCATTTTCTCAATAATTTTATCGCGTTTTTATTTTTATTAAATCAGTAATGACAAAGGGGTGAAATCATGAAAATCGATCAATGGGTACGATTCATTATTCGGTATGGTTTCATCCTTTTTGCGCTTTTTGAATGGTCGCAACTGCCGAATATGAACGCAGGAGACATCGCCTTCTTCTTTGGATTTATCGCGCTTGTGCAAGTTGGCTATTATTCATTGAAATATCAGTGGTATATCCTCATTGAAGGCATCGCGGTCGTCCTCCTCTGTTTATATTTCCATACCATTTTTACAGGACTGATTCTTCTTCTCTGTTTTGAAGTGAGTCTACGATTCTCCTTTAGAAATGCATTGATTCTACAGTTGATATTAGGGGCGGTTGTTATCGTTCCAGCCATTCAAAAAGGCGATAGCATTCAAGTGGTCATGACCGTGTTCTTCCTTTTATTCTTCTCGTATGGAAATCATATTTTGGAAGAGCGAAGAGCGCTGCAAGAAGAGTTGGAAAAAGCCGAACAAAAACTCAGCGAACAGCGCTACGACTTGCAACAAGCCCAATATAAAATGGGGACAATGAAGGAAATCTTCACGCTGCAAGAGCGAAACCGAATTTCTCGTGAGATTCACGATTCGGTGGGACACAGTCTGTCCACAATTATTATTCAGCTAGGGGCAATTTCGCAACTGGCCAAGCAACAAAATTCACCGATTCAAGAAATGAGCGAAGGGCTGCGTGATTTTGCAGTCGAGGGCTTGCAAGAAGTACGTAAAATCGTTCATGACTTGAAACCAGAACAAATGGATAAGAAGCAGCTGGATATTGCGCTGGAAGAATTTTTCCACGAGGTACAAGTCAACAGCGGCATCGATATTCAGTTTAGAAAAAATGAGCCGACCTTCACGCTTACAAGTGAGGCAGAACTCAGCATCTTCCGTGGGGTCCAAGAGGCGATTGCAAACGCGATGCGACACGGACAAGCCACACGCATTACTGTGCTACTGATGTATAATCCATCGCAATTAGTCGTAACGATTAAAGATAACGGAACAGGAGCGGTCGATTTAGCTCCAAAAGGCGGGCTCAAATCACTCCAAGAACGACTTCGAGGAGAAGGCGGATCTGTGACACTTGAGGCGTCAAATCCTGGCGTGACCGTGCAAATGATCCTACCGAATACAGAAAAACAATAGAAACGAGGAGAACCATGACAAACTCAATCAAACTTATTATTGCCGACGATGAAATGTTGATTCGTACCGGTTTAAAAATCATGCTTGAGGCGAGCGGTAATGTCGAAGTCCTCGCCTTAGCAGAGAGTGGACGCGCGGCCTTTGAAGCCTGCAAGGAGCACCAACCAGATGTGGTCTTGATGGATATTCGCATGCCTGAGAGTAACGGGATTGAAGGGACCAAGCTGATTAAAGAGGCCTTTCCAGAGGTGAAGGTGCTGATTGTGACAACCTTCCAAGATACAGAATATATCGTCGAAGCCGTGCAAAATGGTGCTTCGGGGTATTTATTAAAAGACAGTAGTCCGGAGGCGATTCTTGACGGAATTAAAGTCGCTCTGTCTGGAAAAGTCGTGATGGATACGGTGATTTCAGAGGCATTACTGACGAATACGACTGTTGAGAAGCCTGCTACCTTTGATGCGGAAAAATGGGGGCTCACACCGCGTGAGGTGGAGCTCATCCAACAAGTGGCGCAAGGCTTAAGCAATAAGGAAATCGCACAAACCCTATTCCTATCAGAAGGAACCGTAAAAAATAATATTAGTACGATTCTATCGAAATTAGAATTGCGTGACCGCACGCAGCTCGTGATTTTCGCGTACGAAAACAAACTCAAACAATAATCAAGACTGCTCCGATTCTTTCAGACAAACCACCATGGAGTATAGAATCTGAAAGAGTCGGAGTATTTTTTATAGAAAACATGACTTTAGTCACGATACGTGATGACGTTTTGGACTATAGACTTCGATGGGTGTTTGCTATGATAAGGGTACAAACAAGTAGGAGGATAAACAAATGAACGAATCCAAGAAGACCCCTAAAGATTTAAAACAGGAAAAAATCGTCGCGATTGTTCTTTGTTTATTAATAGCGTTCCTTTCATTTATTCGATAAAGAGGTGTACATATGATTGAAATTAAAGACGTAACCAAATCTTACGGACGACAAAAAGTCCTACAAAATGTTTCCTTTGAAATTATGGAAGGGGAACTATTCGGCTTGCTTGGTCCAAACGGGGCCGGGAAAAGTACATTGATTGATATTCTGACAGGGATTCAATCGATGGATAGCGGCGACATTTTCATTAATGGAAAGTCGATTAAAACCGATAAAGTAGAAATTCGAAAACACTTAGGCTTAGTGCCACAAGATATCGCGCTTCTTGAGGAATTGAATGCAGTCGACAACTTAGAATACTTCGGTGGACTTTACGGGTTAGCAGGGGCAGAGTTGAAGAGTCAAATCGAGAAATTACTGGAAGTGGCCGGTCTAACCGACAAGAAGAAAGAGAAAGTGAAAAACTACTCCGGTGGGATGAAACGTCGCTTGAATATTGCCGTTGCGATGTTGCATAATCCTTCGATTTTGATTTTAGATGAACCAACTGTTGGGGTTGATGCGCAGTCGCGTCAACATATCTTCGACTATATTCAGTCTCTTGCCGAACAAGGCACGACAATTCTTTACACGTCGCACTATATGGAGGAAATCGAAGCCCTCTGTAAGCGTGTCTTCATTCTCGATTTAGGAGAAGAAGTGGCGTATGGCACGAAAGAAGAAGTGAAAAAACTCGTGGGCCATACACAAACTGTGGCGCTCACATTGGACCGCGTGCCTGCTGGATTCGATGAAGTGTTGAAGAATAGCGAAAACGGCATTCAATTTGTAACAGTGGACGGACAAGAAATAGCCCTCACGATTGACCAAACGATTTTCTCGATGATGAAATTGATTGAGCAAGTCGAACAGGCACAACTCGTGATTAAATCCGTCAACGTAAAAGAAACGACATTAGAAGAGGCGTTCTTACAATTAACAGGAAAGACGCTTCGTGATTAAGGAGGACTTATGAGATACATTCGTTATATTAAAGCCAATTTAATATCCGCTCTGAAGTCTTTTCCGGCGCTGTTACTCATGGTCTTAATGCCATTTCTATTAACGCTATTTTTGGCGTTTACCACAAAGAGTGCCTTCAATCCGTCTGATTTAACGATTGAAACGAAGATTTATATCGATAATCAAGACAAAGGAGCTTTTGGAGAACAGGTTGTTGCATTGTTTGAGAAGCTTACGGAGGAAAAACAAATTGCGCTGACTACTGTTAGAGAAAATGCGAAAATCATTGCGACGATTCCAGCTGATTTTACAGAATCGATTCAAACGCGTTCGCAAGCAACTCCGATTACCATCGAGAAATCAGGGCGAACATCGAGTACGTCACTTGCGGTGTATGAATCGCTCTTAAAAACAGTGACTTCGCAATTATTAGAAGCAAGTTCCGTGATGAATGCTGTAGCTGAAAGTAAAAGTGCAACCATCACGCCTGAACAAGCAGCAGGGATGCTTGTATCCTTACAACAGGAAATTGCAGCGGGGGCCTTCGAGACGGACCAAGTAGAAGCTGAGTCCCAAGTAACTGCGCACCAACACTACGCGATTACGGGACTTGGATTTCTATTCATCATGTTCCTTGAAACTGCGATGCGGTTTGGGGTACAACGAGAACTTAGTGGCCTTCGCAAACGCTTGAACGTATTGCCATTTAGTATTAGTGAACGAGACAGACTTGATTTGGCCGTAAATATGATTATGACGACGCTATTGGCATTCGTATATATCGGCCTATGGAAAATCCTCGATCCAGCAACTTTTGGAGGAAACATCGGTAGCATCTTTGTCCTCATCGTTTTCTATAGTTTAGTCTTCAATGTTCTTGGAAACTTACTCGGTAATTTTGTGACGGAGAAGAACATGCCAGCCTTCTCAACTGGAATTAACTTGGTTTACTTGTTCTTATCGGGTGTCATCCCGCTAGATCGTATTAGTTCAACCTTTAGTTTCCTCAGCGGAAATCCGTTTCGACAATTTATTTACACCCCATTTGTCGATGTGATGAATGGAGTGTCGATGAAAGGGATGGCTATGGTTGCCGCACCGATTATTTTAGTGTTAGGGGTAGCCTTTAGCTGGTCATTGAAGAGAAAGGAGGCGCGTCAATGAATCTTGTAAAAATGACAATCTTTCATTTGAAACGATTATTGAAAATGCCACTGATTCTCTTTATGATGATTGGAATGCCGGTCCTTATCAATGGAATTATGCTTACCACGCAAGGAAGGGTGGATACGAAAACACCAAGTACGGTCGCAAAAACCGTTGCCTTTGTATTCAACGAGGGAAATGAGGAGTACCAAGAATTGATTGCGCCGTATATCCGAGAAGAGAATGTGTACTTCGATTTAGATAGCGCCAAAGAGGCTTTGAAAAAAGGAGAAATGACCGTTATTTACGAAGTGCCTGCCAACTATTTACAAAAGGCGAAAGAAGGACAAGTGCAACGATTCGCATCTGGAATACGCAGCGCGGCACGAGAGACTTTCTTCTTGATGCACAGTTGACGAAGGTGTTAAAAGAAGTCATGCTAAACGCGAAACTGCAACAAGCAGGCGTGTTGACCAAAGAAGAGACCTTACCAGAGACTGACAATGAAATGGTCGTAACTATCAATGAAACGAAGACGAGTGTTGCGAGTGGAGTAGTCATGCTCATCTCTCTCCTTTATGTCATCATGAATGCGTCAGTGATTGCTTCGGACTGGATTAATTTCAAGAAGAGTCATGTGTTGAAACGCTCAGTCGTCTCTCCACGATCTAATTTAGAAATCACACTTTCGTTCTTATTAGCATATTTTATCTTTATGTTTATCGTTAACATGATTATGATGGCAGCGATGTTCTTTACAGGCCTCGTTCCAGAAATGAACTGGGGAGTGTTTACGGGACTATTAGCCGCGACGATTATTTACAGTCTCTGCCTGAATTTATTCTTCTTTAGAATTTTCAAGATGCCAGGACATGCAACGACATTTGGAATTCTGTTTGTAATGATTATGGCGGGACTTGGAATGCCAGCAGCGTTTGGGGATTTTGGAGGAAGTTGGCTCCATATCGTAGCTTATATCAGCCCAGTTTACTGGTTGTACAAGGCGATTGACCTTCAAACCATCTTCCCAGCAGTTTGGGTTATACTTGCGATGGCAGGGGTCTACCTCACTGCAGGAAGCTACCGCCTTGAACAGTATGTGCAAAATAAATAAATTAAATTGGACAAAACCTACTTCGAACATCTTTGGATGTTTCAATAGTCATCATTATAAGGATACCGCCAAGAGCCTATAGTCTCTTGGCTACCGAGCTTCAAACTGCCGCTAGGAAATGAATTTCCCAGCGGCAGTAATTCACATCGGTTATGATTCCCTACAATGATGACTATTGCATCCAAAGTGTTCTTCGTGGTTTTGTCCTTTTTTGCTTAACAGTTAATAAGTAGCTTTCTGGGTGAGGCGCCTCGCGAGATAAGAAGCTGATGGGAAATGTGTTCTCAGGTTGAAAGGAAACAAAAAAGCAAAATGTAACTTTATATGTTACATTTTGCTTTTTCTATTATTAGTCTTCTAAGTTTACGTTGTGGTACACTTTTTGAACGTCTTCGTTGTCTTCTAGAGCGTTAATCATGCGTTCGAATAAACGTAAGTCGTCGCCTTCAAGTGTTACTTCTGATTGAGGAATCATTTCGATTTCGCTCACTGTGAATTCAGTGATTCCTAAATCTTCTAATGCTTTACGAACAGTGTGGAAGTCGTTTGGTTCAGCGTAAACAATCGCTTGGTCGTCTTCTTGAACAACGTCACGAACGTCAACGTCTGCTTCCATTAATTGTTCTAATAATTCGTCAGCATCTTTGTTTGCGATACCGAAGATTGCTGTGTGGTCAAATAAGTAAGTTACAGAACCTGGAGCACCCATGTTTCCGCCGTTTTTGCTGTAAGCGGCACGTACGTCAGCTGCTGTACGGTTTACGTTATTTGTTAAGGCATCTACGATAATCATAGAGCCGTTTGGTCCGAAACCTTCGTAACGGAGTTCTTGGTAGTCGCCATCGCCGCCACCTTTAGCTTTTTCAATCGCACGTTCGATGATATGACGTGGTACATTATAAGTTTTAGCACGGTCAATAACGAATTTTAATTTTTGGTTTGAATGAGGATCTGGTTCCCCTTGTTTTGCAGCTACATAGATTTCAATCCCGAATTTAGCGTAGATTTTACTATTGTTAGCATCTAATTTTGTTTTCTTTTCGACAATATTTGCCCATTTACGTCCCATTGTTTCACTCACTTTCTGATTTTCATCTGGACTTAACTCTTCCATTATACACAATCAAGACGCGGTTTGTTAAGTGTTTTCTACTAAAAAAGGGCCTATGAGCAAAGTTTGCAAGAATTCTTGGGCTATCGGGTATGATAGGAGTGAGGTGAGAAAATGGAAACCGTAAAAATCATCTATATTTCGACTCCGACATGCGGCGTGTGCCATGTGATTCGTCCGCAAGTCATGGAAATCGCAGGAGACTACGGCATTACCGTAGAAGAAATCGACGCCACTCTTCATCCAGAAGTGGCTAGCCGCTATGAAGTATTAACCGTGCCCGCCATTCTCTTGATGGTTGGAGACAAAGAATTCGCGCGCCAAGCACGCTTTATCGACCTGATGGAACTCGAAAAGCGCATCGTTCAAGCAAAGGCGTATGTGGAAGTGGAGGAAACAGAATGAAAACCATGAAAGAACGTATGCTCACTGGAGACTTATATATTCCGTCTCTCACAGAAGGGCTAAGAGACTTATCAATTAAAGGGAAAAAACTAGCGCAACAATACAATCGTTTGGACTTCGATGATTTCGAGGGAAGACGTGCGTTGTTGAAACAGTTATTCGGGAAAACAGGCGAGAAGATTTACATGGAGCAACCCGTCTATGTGGACTACGGAGTTCATACAACGATTGGCGAAGGCTTCTATGCGAATTTTGACTGTACATTACTAGACGTAGCGCCGATTACGATTGGGGACAACTGCATGTTCGGTCCGCACGTGTCGCTTGTGACGCCAGGACATCCAACCGATGCCGAAACGCGTAATGCGGGTCCAGAATTTGGAATGCCTATTACGATTGGCAACAGCGTATGGCTCGGGGCAAATGTGACGGTGAATCCAGGAGTGACGATTGGCGATAATACAGTCATCGGGTCTGGATCTGTGGTGACAAAAGATATTCCAAGTAATGTGATTGCGGTTGGGAATCCATGCCGCGTCCTTCGTGAAATTACCGAAGAAGAGAAGGCAGATTGGCGCCAAAAACACCAAGAACTATTAAAAGAACTTGGAAAATAAACCAGTAAATGAAGAAGGTCGTCCTAATAGGACGACCTTTTCGTTTGATTTATTTTTCAGTACAAGCAATAAAGCTTTCACGTAATTGGTTTTCTGGAAGGTTCTTTCCGATGAAGACCAATGTTGAGCCGCGTTTTGTATCATTCCAATCGCGACCTCTTGAGATATCAAAGCTCATTTGAACCCCTTGGAAGATGATTTGGTAATCTAATCCTTCCACGTTCAAGATTCCTTTGTAACGGTATAATTCTGGCCCGTAAATATAAACAAGCTCGTTCAACCATTCGTTAATGTTTGCGAGAACTAAAGGTTTGTCAGTCTCGATAACGAATGAGTTAATACCGCTATGGTGGCTATGACTATGGTGATGATGATGCTCGTGATCATGGTCATGGTGGTCATGTTCGTGTTCGTGTTCATGCTCATGGTCGTGATCGTGGTGCTCATGGTCATGGTCATGATGGTGATGCTCGTGATCGTGGTCACCGTGCGCATGTGTATGGCCACATTCTTCGCAATATTCTTCTTCGGCGTGTTCTTGCATTTCTAAGATTTTCTTTTCAGATGCGTAGAACAATTCAAGGCCGAACATATCGCTCATATGAACAGGACGTGCGTCAAGGTCTTGGATTTCCGCAAAGGCATTGATGCTACGAACTTCGTTAATCACTTTCGCGTAAATCGTTTCGTCTACTAAGCTATGTTTTGACATGAAAATTTTATCCGCGAATCCAACTTGTTTTGCTGGTTCAGGTTGATGCGCTGTCTGGTATAGGAAGTTTTTAGAATCCACTACCGTTAATACTGCGTCTAAGATAAAGTGCTCGTTTAAGAATGGCACGTTAATAAATGTTTGTGCGATTGGAGCTGGATCCGCAAGACCTGTTGTTTCGAATAACACGCGGTCCACGCGAATGCCGTTTTGTTCTTTGACCATTAAAATGGATTTCAACATATCGGCAATGTCTGTACGAAGCGTGCAGCAGAGGCAGCCGTTATCCATTTGATAGATTTCTTCTTCAACGTCGAGCACGAATTGATGGTCTACACCGATTTCGCCGAATTCGTTAATGACAACAGCGATATGTTCGCCGTGTTTTTCTTTTAAAACTTTGTTGATTAAAGTCGTTTTCCCAGCGCCAAGGAAGCCGCTGACGATTGTAACTGGAATTTTTTGTGTCATAATTCTTCTCCTTCACCTTTTCCATTTTCTTCAAGTAAATTCATTGTAGCACTCTCTTAAAAATTCTCAAAATAGACTGTTTCCAGCATTTGGTTGTGAATGTGCTATACTGAAACAGAGAAAACGAGAAAGAGTGTATCGAATGACAAAACAGGAAGTACAAAATGCGGCCATTAAGAAAATCGATTGGGCCGAGCAATTCATCAACCAACACTTACATGCCTTTCGTTGCCCGTATTGCCATGATGCGATGGTTTCTGCCAAGAATCATAGCGTCGTCTGCGAAAAGGGGCACAGGTTTAATATCTCGAAAAAAGGCACCTTGCATCTGATGAAGCAAAATGCGAATACGGATTATGATGCAACACTTTTCCATCATCGCTATGAACTGGCGCAGAGTGGGTTCTTTGAGCCTTTATTAGAGGCAATTTTGCTGCATCTTTCGGCAGACGAAGAGAAGTTTATTGTCGATATCGGATGTGGAGAAGGCAGTCATTTATCGTGGCTCTCTAAGCGCGTGAAGGCACCTTTATGCGGGATGGATATCGCAAAAGAAGGCATTCATCAAGCGTCGGTTCATTTTGGAAACCAGGCGCTATTCTTCTTAGGAGACTTGGCGAACTTGCCATTTGCGGATGAATCTTGTGGGACGCTTTTAAATATTTTAACGCCGTCGAACTATCAAGAGTTTATGCGCGTATTGGCTCCAGGAGGGACGCTCGTGAAAGTCATTCCTGGCAACGATTATTTAGCGGAATTACGCCAACAGCTCTACCGTTCGAATCCGGAAAAACAAACGTATTCGAATGCGGACATTCTAGAACGCGTGCAGTCCGAATGCCCTCAAGTCACGTTTGAAGAGGTATGCTACACGGTGGATTTAACCGAAGAAACCTATCGCCATTTACTCGAAATGACGCCTTTATACTGGGGAGCAAGTGCCGAAGATAAGGCCTATAGCACCTCTCATCCGCTCTCAAAAGTAACGGTGCACTATGTTGTGGCCATCGTGAAAAAGGGTGAAAACAAACAGTAAAAGTATGCTATAATAGAACTACTAAACACCAGGAGGATTTACCATGGGATTTAAAGATTTATTTTCTCGTAAAAAAGAAGAACCGAAAGTAGAAGAAAAACCGGTTCAACCAGAAGAAAAAAAGGAAGAGCAAGCAGCCGTTGAGCCTGCTCCAAAAAAAGTGGAAGAAAAAAAAGAAACTGAAGAACCACGTGTGTTTACTGTGGGGATTGAATATGTATACTCTGTGTCAAAAGACTCACCAGATATGGTCGTTGCCGGACAAGTCAACGGAACGGTGAAAGTTGGGGATGAAGTCATCCTTACAAAATTAGGTAGCGACGACGATGAACCGTTTAGAACAGCGGTTTACGGAATTCAAGTCGGTGAAGATCGTGTGATGGAAGCATCGAATAAAAAAGCCGTTTTATGGGTGGAGAATGCGACACAATTTTTCCCATATGTCGGAACAGTGCTTCACTCTGAAGGCGTTACTGAAAAACAACTCTATTCTGCATATATCAACGCATTAGGCGAACGCTTTATCGGGGTTGAAGGTGGCGTGCTTACGGATATGGACCGCGCGCATTTAACAGTATCTGACGTGGCCGAAATTTGGCGACTTCTTTTATGGTATTGCAACGCGAATGCGGAAAACGATACGGATGAAACACGTGAAGAAAACTTCAACAAGATTCGTACACTTGTAATGATGGTTCGCGACAAATTATTCCTTTTAGATGGCATTTACGCAGTTTACTCTAAGAAAACGGGCGAGCCGTACTTATTTGCGAAAACAACGACAACCGATAGCGATAACTATGTCACTTCACCGCCAATGGTTCATTTCGTAACGAAGGCGTTTAAAGAAAACTTGAAAGAACAAAATGAAGATACGGAAGACTTAGAACTTCGCTATATCGACAATGGAGAAGATAAAGAAGGTATTCGAAACTTCATTAGAGAAGTCGTTTTACTCGACGGTGCGCAAGGCGTTCGCATCCTTTCTGAATATACTGCGATTGCAGCAGAGGGATTGATTGAGTTTCCAAACTACGAAGGTATGCGTGATGTCGACATTCCTGTAGAAAACCCAGGATTGGTTCGCTGGATGCTACTTCTAGGTCAATTAGGAAAACCAGATACTCCTGAAAAAGAATTTCTACATGAAATGTACTTCCATTTCTTCGGACAAGAATTAGTGAAGTCTACTTTCATCGTGCCAATGCGTACTCATGGTGAAATTCCACAAGCTAACGAAAACGGCGTGACAAGTTTCAAAGAAGGCATGACGTTTGATTTAGCGATGGTCGAAGGAAGAGATAAGGAACAAGCCTTGATGTTCTTCACAGACTGGCTACGATTCCGCCAAAAATTTGGAGAAGAGTGGCAAGGGCTCATGCAACCACTCGATGGCAACCTAGGACTTCATGATGTAATCATCAACGGAACAGGAAACCCAGAAGCAGGTGCCTATATTACAGAAAGCATCTTCAACAAAATTAAAGAAGCGCACAAAAAAGACGCATAATGCATAAGGACTCACAGTGTGGGTCCTTATTTCTTTGATTATTTGGCAATGTTTATAGGCAGCTTTAAGGGTGATTAAATGCTGAAATTTGTCAATTTGTCTCTTGTCCTAAATTTCTTACACTTTTCTTAACTTTTCAGTTGATTTTTTCTGAGAAAAGCGCTATTATACAAATAATCTTTTGCTCTGTAATTCATTTTGCACGGCAAGAGATGTTCGACTAACGTTAACTTTCGCAGTGTTTACACCGAAGGCTAGCGTTCTTTTTTTGCGCAAAATTTAGACACTTTGTGATAAAAGAGAAGTATAGTACAATAGATAGGAAGAAAGAGAGGAGGTTTTTGATGGATACAGCAGTCTTAAAACAGAAAATTATCGCTAAAAGTAAAGAGCTTGGCATCGATAAGATTGGTTTTGCTTCTGCCGAGCCGTTTACGCACTTAGAAGAGAGCATGCGTCGTTCAAAAGAACTCGGCCATACAACGGGATTTGAGCATCCAGTGCTAGAAGAGCGTATTTATCCTGAGAAAATCTTCGACACTCCAAAAACCATTATTTCCATTGCGCTGGCGTATCCGACACTTCCAAAGAATAAGCCGGAACGTGTGAAGGGAGAGCGTCGCGGGGCCTTTGCACGGGCTTCGTGGGGGGAGGATTATCACTTTATTCTTTCAAGATGCATGGAAGCCCTCATTAACTACATCAAGGAAGAAGTTCAAGACGAAGATTCTAGATTTAAGCCGATGGTCGACACGGGTGAATTAATCGATGTCCGCGTGGCTGAGCGTGCAGGAATTGGCTTTGTCGGCAAGAATGGGCTTCTCATTACGAAGGAATTTGGCTCGTATGTCTACTTAGGGGAGCTGATTACGAATATCGAGTTTCCAACCGACGAAATGGTGGACTACGGCTGCGGCGATTGTACGCGCTGTGTGGATTTCTGCCCAACCGGTGCGCTTCTGGGCGACGGGCGTATGAATGCCATGCGCTGCTTGTCGTATCAGACGCAGACGAAGGGCTTTATGCCGCAAGAGTTTCGTAAAAAAATCGGTCATGTGATTTACGGCTGTGATATTTGCCAGCAAGTGTGTCCGTATAATAAGGGGAAAGATTTCCACTTGCATCCTGAAATGGAGCCATCTGTTGAGGAGACGCATCCGCTATTGAAACCGCTCGTGACGATTTCGAATAAGGAATTCAAGGAGCGCTTTGGTCAAATGGCTGGATCGTGGCGTGGGAAGAAGCCGTTGCAGCGAAATGCGATTATCGCCCTGGCCAACTACCGCGATAAAACGGCGGTGCCACTGCTGCTTCGTGTCATGAAAGAAGATATGCGTCCTGTGATGAAGGGAACCGCAGCATGGGCTGTTGCAGAAATCGTAAATGAGTCGAATGAAGAGATGATTCATTATTTTAACGAGCAAAAAGCAGCCGCAACGAAGAAACTCGCTTCGCTCGAAAATCCATCTAAGGAAGATATCGAGTTAATTGAAGAATTAGACAAAGCAATTGTAGTCTTACAAGAAAAATATAGAGAAGAGGCAACCAAATGACGGTAAATCATATCGTATTATTTGAACCACAAATCCCAGCCAATACTGGAAATATCGCAAGAACCTGTGCGGCGACGAATTCGCCACTGCACTTGATTGAACCGCTTGGATTCTCGACAGATGACAAGCACTTAAAACGCGCGGGGCTTGATTATTGGCATGATGTCGATATTACGTATCACAAATCCCTTGAAGCGTTCCTGGAGTATTTAGGAGAACGACCATTATATTTAATTACAAAATTCGCCAACCATACGTATGATGAGGTGGATTTAGCCCGCGATGAGGAGCAATTCTTCATGTTCGGGAAAGAAACAACCGGCCTTCCTGAAGAGTTTATGCGCGAAAACGAAGAGAAATGCTTGCGTCTTCCGATGAACGATACGCATGTGCGTTCATTGAACTTGTCGAATACTGCAGCGATTGTCGTGTACGAAGCGCTTCGCCAACAACGTTTTGCAGGGCTTGAACTCGTACACACGTATGACCATGATAAATTGAAGTAGGTGACCAATATGAATCAGAAATTATATCAATGCATTGTGTACGCCATTTGTGCGATTGCCTTTGTGATTTTAGCGGTCACTTCGAAGCCCCTCTACGGCATCTGCGCGGCATTGTTTGCCATTTCGTCAGTGGTCAATGGGATTCGTTATTTTAAAGAGAAGTAAAATTGCAAAATCGCGCTAGTTATGATACAGTGGATGACAGTTAAATAGCAAAATTGATGACAAAGAGAGTAGTTTTTAACCGAATGTATTAGCGAGTTGGAAGGGTGAAAGCCAACCATTCATTAAAAATGAACCGCACTTTTGAAATGATTATTTGAAATGTAGGATAATCCGGATTCGCCGTTACCGAGTAAAGTGGCTCAATTTGAGCAAGCAGAGTGGTACCACGGGAATTCTCGTCTCTATATGACTGTCGTCGTATAGGGATTTTTTTGTGCAAATGGATATCCGAGTATAAAAACCAAAGAAAAGGAGAACAAAGATGAATTACAAGAAAATTGTTGCAGAACAAATCGCAAAAACAGTCGGCGAGCATTTAAGTGTTGATGAAATCGTATCAATGATTGAAGTGCCTAAATACGCGAACCAAGGGGACCTCGCTTTCCCTGCATTTACACTTGCAAAAGTATTACGTAAAGCACCACAAGCTATCGCGACAGAAATCGTGGAAGCTGTAAGTGATAAGCACATCGAACGCGCAGAGGCAATGGGACCATACGCGAACTTCTTCTTAGAACGTAGCGCTTTTGCCGATGAAGTATTAAAAGAAGTCTTAGAACTTGGCGCGCATTACGGTGACTGGGATTACGGTCAAGGACGTAAAGTCGTGATTGATATGTCTTCACCAAATATCGCAAAACCAATGTCAATGGGACATTTACGTTCAACAGTAATCGGGAACGCGATTGCGAACCTTGAGAAAAAAGTAGGCTACGAGCCAATTCGTATCAACCACTTAGGAGACTGGGGAACACAATTCGGAAAATTGATCGAAGCGTACAAATTATGGGGAAGCGAAGAGCTTGTAAAAGCAGATCCAATCGCAGAACTGATTAAATTATACGTTCGTTTCCACGAAGAAGCAGAACTAGATCCAACGCTCGATGACAAAGGTCGTGCATGGTTCAAGAAACTAGAAGATGGAGACCCAGAAGCCGTTCGTTTATGGGAATGGTTCAGAAGCGAATCATTGAAAGAATTCAACCGCGTGTATGACTTACTCGGCGTGACTTTTGATTCATACAATGGTGAAGCATTCTATAATGACAAGATGGACGTTGTGGTCGATATGCTTGAAGACGCAAACTTACTAAAAGTGGATAACGGCGCTACCATCGTAGACCTTGAGAAATATGATTTACCACCAGCGTTAATTAAAAAATCAGACGGCGCAACATTATACATGACACGTGACTTAGCAGCAGCAAACTACCGTAAGAATACTTACGATTTTGCAAAATGTATTTACGTGGTAGGGATGGAACAATCAAACCACTTCAAACAATTAAAAGCAGTCTTAAAAGAATTAAACTTACCTTGGTCTGAAGATATCGTGCATATTCCATTCGGACTAATTACATTGAACGGTAAGAAATTATCGACACGTAAAGGAAAAATCATCCTTCTTGAAGGCGTGTTAAAAGAAGCGACAGAACTTGCTTTGAAACAAATCGAAGCAAAAAATCCATCGCTTGAAAACAAAGAAGCTGTAGCACACGCTGTTGGGGTGGGTGCGGTGATTTTCCACGACTTGAAGAACGACCGTACAAATAACTTCGACTTTGCGCTTGAAGAAGTCGTACAATTCGAAGGAGAAACAGGGCCATACGTACAATATACGCATGCTCGTGCGATGAGTATTTTACGTAAAGCTAACCATACTGTCGATACAAAAGAGGCGTTCTCATTAACAGACGATGATGCGTGGGAAGTATTGAAACTCATCGAAAACTATCCAAACGTTGTCCGTTTTGCTGAAGAAAAATGCGAACCATCAGCGATTGCGAAATTCGTTATCAATTTAGCCCAAGCGTTCAACAAATATTACGCACATACAAAAGTACTTGTTGAAGATGAAGCTTTCAACAGCCGTATCGCTTTAGTACAAACAACAGCAAGCATCCTAAAACAAGGCCTAGAGCTTCTTGGCGTGGCTGCTCCAGATGAAATGTAGTCATTGACATCAAGTAGGATAAGCCGTATACTAAATGCACATATAGAAGCAATGAACAAGCGCAGTAGTGGTTGTCCACGGGAGAAAGAAGAGAATTGTCGGTTGGTGCAAGACAATCCCCCACATCCGCGAAGTACACTTGGGAGCAATCCGTTAGGACGTCTCATCCGCGATAAGGATGCTCGAGTGGATGATGCCTGGCATCGTCAACAAGGGTGGTAACACGGTGAAAATCGTCCCTAATAGTCTTTTTGGCTATTAGGGATTTTTTTATTTACAAGAAAGAAGGGAAGAAACAAGATGAACATTATCGATGATTTAGAATGGCGCGGTGCCATCAACCAAATGACAGATGAAGAAGGCTTACGTGCCTTAACAAACGAAAAGGCTGTATCACTCTACTGTGGAGTAGACCCAACTGGAGACAGCATGCACATTGGACACTTAATTCCATTTATGATTCTTCGTCGTTTCCAATTAGCAGGACATAAACCAGTCATCTTGATTGGTGGAGCAACAGGTTCTATCGGGGATCCAAGTGGTCGTACTAGCGAACGTGTGCTTCAATCAATGGAACAAATTCAACACAATGTTGAAAAATTAACAGCGCAAATGAAGAAATTATTCTTCACAACAGATGAAGACCAAGCAACATTACGCCTTGTAAATAACTACGATTGGACAAAAGATTTATCATTATTAGACTTCTTGCGTGACTATGGTAAACACTTCAACTTAAACACAATGCTTGCTAAAGACGTGGTCGCAAGCCGTCTAGAAGTGGGAATTTCATTTACAGAATTCTCATACCAAATCCTACAATCAATGGACTTCTTACATTTATTCAAGACAGAAGACGTGCAACTTCAAATCGGTGGTGCGGACCAATGGGGAAACATCACTTCAGGTCTTGAATTAATCCGTAAAGTGGAAGGGGCAGAGTCTCGTGCTTACGGTTTAACAATTCCATTGATGTTAAAATCAGACGGTACAAAATTCGGAAAATCAGCTGGTGGCGCTGTATGGCTCGACCCTGAAAAGACAACCCCATACGAATTCTACCAATTCTGGTTAAACCAAGATGACCGCGACGTGATTAAATACATCAAGTACTTCACGTTCCTAGATCGCGAAGAAATCGAAGCGCTCGAAGAAAAAGTGGCTACAGAACCACATAAACGTGAAGCGCAAATCCGCCTTGCAGAAGAAGTGACTCGCTTCGTTCACGGCGAAAAAGCCTTAGAAGACACGAAGAAAATTACAAACGCACTCTTCACAGGAAACGTACAACAATTAACAGCCGATGAAATCGAACAAGGCTTCAAAAACATGCCAACCTTCGAAAGTTCAAAAGAAAGCCAAAACCTAGCAACATGGCTTGTGGACCTTGGTATCGAACCATCAAGAAGACAATCACGCGAAGACATTCAAAACGGCGCGATTTCTATCAACGGTGAAAAAGTAACGGACCTCGAATTCGAATGGACGAAAGAACAATCCTTCGAAGAACGCTTCGTCATCGTCCGCCGCGGCAAGAAAAAATACTTCTTAGTGGTGTTGAAATAAAAGACTTATGGATGATTCTTTTGAATCCTTGCGGATTTAATTATCATCACTGTAACGTTGCACCAGCGCAAGCCTTGGTCTTGCGCCTTAAAAGCCTCAAAGAGGGCGTAAGACCAAATACAAAACAGGACTCACAGTGTGAGTCCTGTTTCTTTGTGAGCTGACGATAACGAGCAGTTCACAAAGTTTAAAACTAAAAAAGTTTTTTAAATAGATTTTCAACCCCTCTATAAACTCCTACACAATAACATTTCAAAAGCAAATGTAAAAAACACAATATGACATATACGTTATATTGCAAAATAACTTTTTGGTCAAAAGCCCGAATTTGTTGGCTCTAAAAATCAAGATTTTAGGTAGCCCATTTCAAATGCAAAGCTGAGCACCTTCCCATTTAAAACTGCACCCGCTCAATCCATTAAAGCACGACTGCTTTATGACAAGATCCTTTCAATGCGGCAACCTTGATGGAGAAGCTGGAATTGATTTTGGATTTCGGAAAGTGTATGGCTTCAATAGTGACAGTAACGTGTTTCGTATTAAAACGAATAAGAGGGCGTAGGATTTATAATCCGTACGCCCTCTTTGAGGCTTTAAAGGTGAGAGACTTCGGCTCGAACCGGTACAACGTTACCGTCACTATGATGATAGCCATAAGGCTTTCCGAAATCCAATTTACTTTTTATACTTTTTCCACCGTTACCGCATTGAAAATGGTATCGAAGTTCTCCATGTTAATAAAGCCCGTCTGAGCTTCCATGGCATTAAGCGTACCTGCAGTCACTGCGGTTTTTAAAATGGTCTCGCTGCTTTCGCCTTTTGCAATCGCATGCGCTAACCCAGCAATCGTTGAGTCTCCAGAGCCAACAGGATTCACGGCGTTGACTTTGGGGATGTTAACTTGGTAGAAGACCCCTTCGTGTTTTGCCAATGCGCCTTTTGACCCAAGCGAAACAACCACCCAATCCACCCCGTCAAAGAGCGCAGAATTCAATTGCTCCTTCAATTCTTCCACCGTTGTTGCTTCAGGAACTCCTAGTAATCCGGCGAGTTCTTCTTGATTTGGCTTAATTAAAGCTAGCTTAGTAGAAGCTTCGAGCGCAATCTTCAATGTTTTTCCAGAAGTGTCTAAAAGCACAGGAACGTCTGCTTTAGCAGCTTTTTCAATAATCGTTGCGTATAAATCGTCATCCATTCCACTAGGCAAGCTACCAGAAATCGTGATGAGATCGACTTCTTTTAATAAGTTTTCAAAATGTGCGAGGAACCCTGCTTGTTCCTCTGGCGTAATCGTAGGGCCGGCCTCTAAGATTTCCGTTTGTGACCCTTCGTGTAGGATGGCGATACAATTACGAGTTTCCGATTGAATAGGGTAGAAGTCGTTTTGCAGACTAACCTCGTCCAGTTTTTCTTTAATAAAGGCTCCAATATGTCCCCCAAGTAACCCTGTTGCTAACACCGGCGAACCGAGTTGCCTAAGCACGCGACTCACGTTCAGTCCTTTCCCTCCAGGTGTTTTGCTCACCTTTTTTGTACGATTGACGGTATCAATCTTTAATGTGTCAACGGTATATCCGATATCGACTGCAGGATTCATCGTCAATGTTAATATCATAAAAATAGCTCCCTCCTATTTTTCCTAGATACGTTAAATATACCATATTTCGAGAAAGTTGAAACCGTTTGTAACAAAACTTTTTTCGTGTGTCATAAAGAGGAGTGTGTAAAAGTTAAAAACAGAAATTCGATTCGAAAATCGTCAAAAATTCACATTTTACCCTGTAATATTTCACAAAAAATAACCATTTATGTATCAAAAAGGTCAGTCGATCGGGTTATGTTACAGCTTTGTTACAAGGTATTATCAATTCGAAGAAAATCAACATCGGCCTAAAGTCCTATGGTATTATAGTACCAAGTTAAGTTTTATTAAAAGCCGTGACCGGCTACTTCGAATATATATTAGTGAGAAACATTGGAGGAAAATCACTTGAAGAAACGTTTATTAACAGTATTAGTAACAGGAACAGTATTATCATTAGGAGCTTTAGCGCCATCAGTTAACGCGCAAGATTACGATTCACAAATCGAAACAGTTAACTCATCAATCGCTAACATTAATGAGAAAAAATCAGCAGTTAATTCTACAATCGATACATTAGCGAAAGAATTATCTGATGTACAAACTAAAATCGATACAACTCAAGCTAAAAAAGCTGAAGTTCAAGAACAAATCGAAACATTAAAAGCTGAAATTGCTAAATTAGAAAAAGTAATCGCAGAACGTAACTCACGTTTAGAAGAACAAGCTCGTTCAGTACAAACAAATGGTGCTCGTTCATACGTAGATTTCTTATTAAATGCTGAAAGCTTATCAGATGCGGTTAGCCGTATTGGTGTTGTAATGGACTTAATGAGCGCAAACCGCGAATTAATGCAACAACAAGCTGAAGACAAAAAACAAGTAGAATCTAAAGAAGAAGCTCAACAAGAAAAATTAGCTGAACAAGAAGCAGCTGAAAAAGAATTAGCTTCATTACAAACAGAATTAAACGATACTTTCTCTAAAAACAAAGTATTATTAGCAAACCTTTCACAAGAAGAATTAGCTGAAATCGCAAAACGTGATGGATTAGTTGCTGAAAAAGAAGCTTTCCAAAAACGTTTAGCTGAAGAAAAAGCAAAAGCTGAAGCAGAAGCAGCTCGTATTGCTGAAGCATCTCGTCAAGCATTAGCAGCACAAGCTTCACAATCACAAACAACTGCTACACAAACTTCATATGAAGCTCCTGCACCTGCAGCAGCAGCTAGCACAGCTTCAACAAGTACAGCTTCAAGCTCTACTTCAACACCAGCAGCTCAAACACAAACATCAAGCTACACTTACACAGCTGGCGGAGGTTTCCCAGCAGTTGACCCAAGTTTCCGTGCTTCACTTAACGGTGGATACTTCGGACAATGTACTTACTACGTATTTAACCGTATGGCACAAGTTGGTACACCAATCGGTCACAGCATGATGGGTAACGCGGCTGAATGGCCATCATACGCTCGTAGCTATGGATACTCAGTATCTCACTCACCATCAGCTGGTTCAGCAATCGTATTCCAACAAGGTTTAGCAGGTGCTGACCCAACTTACGGACACGTAGCTTTCGTAGAAGCAGTTAACGCAGATGGTTCATTATACATCTCTGAAATGAACGTACGTGGATTAAACGTAATCTCTTACCGTACAATCTCAGCAAGCGTTGCAGCTCAAGCAACATACATCCGTTTCTAATATGAAATGAAATGACCGTCTCCTGAAAGGGAGGCGGTTTTTGTTTGCACTTTTTAGGGAAGCGCCGCTTTAACAGGAATAGGTTGACACATTCCTTCGCATTCCTTATGATAAAGAAAAAACGTAAGGAGTATTCTAATGAAGAAAATTTTAAAAGTCTCTATTCTATTATTGGGGGCATTATTTGTTTTACTAGGTTGTAGCTCAGAAGCTAAAAGTGAATTTGTTTTTGATCTTAGTGATATAAATCAAAAAATAACCTATGTATACGATAAAGAAAAAGATTCAGTTTCATCTGTAACATTTAATCTCACCTACGACATTTCAAAAAGTAAAGAAATCGAAGAAAGAGCACGTAGTACTCAAAAACTAATAGTAGACGACGCGAGCGGCATTGAAGGGGTTAAAGTCACTCAATCTGATAGCGCAAAAGAACTAAAGATAACGATTGAAGTGGATCTTAAGAAGTTCAACTACGATGATGAGAAGACAGCTGCTAAAGCGCCAGCTCTATATAGTAGCGTTCATACAGCGGTAATAAAGAAAAATGATATTTACAGCTTTGAAGAATCTAAAAAGAGTATTTTAAAAGAAGGATTTAAAGAAGTGAAATAGTCGAATAGAAACTTGGATTTCAGTGAATGGAATCCAAGTTTTTTATATAAATGATGAGTGTGGACTTCAACAGAATTTGACAAACGATAGTTCATTTTCTATGATTAAGGCAAGTCAGATTAAAGGAGTATTTGAATGAAGAAAATCTTGAAACTATCCATTCTATTATTGGGGACCTTATTTGTTTTGCTAGGTTGTAGCCAAGAAACAAAAAGTGAATTTGTTTTACAGGAGACTGCTAGTAAGACGAAACTAACCTATGTATATGATAAAGAGAAAGATTCAGTTTCTAAACTAACGATGGAAATCATTTACGATATCACCAAAGATGAACTGTACACAGAAGCCGTTCGTAGTCAGCGAGACGAGATTGTATCGGAGATGGAAGGAATTGAAGGTATTACATACACTAAGAAGGACGATAATAACTACATTACGCTAACGATTGAAGTCGACGTTAATAAATTTAAGTTCGATGATGCGGCAAGTCGCAAAAAAGCGCCAACGCTCTATAATACCGTTAATGCAGCTTTGAAAAGAAAAGATAATATTGTTAGCTATCAATTATCTAAAGACGCTATTTTAGAATACGAGTTTAAAGAAGTGAAATAAAGGGGAGTTTTCTAATGAAGAAAATCTTGAAATTATCCATTGTACTATTGGGTGCGTTATTCGTATTACTAGGATGCCGTTCAGAAAGTAAATCAGTCTTTGTTTTACAAACAGAGAATTCGAAGGTCACTTATACGTATGTATATGACAAAGGAAATGACAAAGTTTTATCTCTAACAACCGATATAGTAGTACGTTTATCAGGGGTTGAGGAGTTTGCAACAGAAACACGTCAAAAACGAGATGAACTCGTGAATCAAATGAAAGATATTGAGGGCGTAAAAGTCACTTCGTCAGATGGTGAAAATGCAATAGGTTTCACTATTGAAATAGATGTGAAAAAGTTCAAATTGGATGACGCAGAAAGTCGTGAAAAAGCGCCAAGTTTGTATCAAACAATGGATACCGCACTGATTAAGAAAGATGATAAAGTCAGCTTTTCAGCGTCTAAAGAAAGCATTGAACGACTTGGACTTGAAGAGCAAAAAGAAGAGAAATAAATATAGAAGAACTTGGGTTACGGCAAACGTAATCCAAGTTTTTTATTGGAGGAACAGCATAAATTCACCTTTTTAAGGCAGAGAGATTGCCTAAGTGGCGGCGAGGTGCTACAA
>ERZ1699254.218-NODE-218-length-26429-cov-5.644324_pt1 | contig 26429 bp, 15 predicted proteins | sample MGYA00581522_ERZ1699254 | MGnify/ENA primary metagenome ERZ1699254 (study PRJEB42319, sample SAMD00040329) | human oral metagenome | material: saliva | host: Homo sapiens | study: EMG produced TPA metagenomics assembly of PRJDB4115 data set (Metgenomic analysis of... | reverse complement strand
ATCCGACACTGACCTGCCACTCTACGACACAACAGTGATCCACGCAGAGAAAGCGGCGGAGTGGGCGGTAAATAAATGATTATAGAAGACAAGCACAACCGTAGGGTAGGATATGTGACTTTGTTTAGTGATGTGCCGGATAAGGTGGAGGAGTTTGAGTGAGAAAAAATTATGGGATTATTTAATTTTGGAAAACCAAAAGATGAAATTTTAGAAGCTAAGTTAAAGAAGCTTGCTTCTGATATTGAAGCTAAAAAGTCCGATTTAGCAAATTTAAAACAAGAAATAAGGACAGGTAGAGAGATTATTTCATTAGATGCTGAGCTTACTCTCAAGAAAGAAGAGCTAGCACATTTGAACGAGGAGATAGCTGTTGCTAACGATAATTTAAATTTACAAGAGTTCGGTTTCTTTGAAAGGCAGTATAAATTTTCTGATAGCACAAAGTATAAAGATAGACTAGATACTTTAAGAATGGAGCAAAAATCCATGACTAAAAATGGTGCGGCTGGAAGAATAATCTCACCGATGCTTTTAGATAATAGTAAAAGTAAGGGGAGGGCTATGCAAAACCAACTGATTAAGGCAGCTTTAAGAGGGTTTAATGGAGAATCTGATGCTTTGTTAGTTAAGGTTTCAGTGGCAAATGTTGAGAAAAAAATTAAGGCTCTAAGAAAAGCCTTTGAACAACTGAATAAAATGTATTCACGAAATTTAGTTGAAATTACTTATCAATATCTGGAATTAAAAATTGAGGAATTACGTTTAGCAGCGGAGTATGAACTTCAAAAACAAGAAGAAAAAGAATTACTTCGTGAACAACGAGAAAAAGAACGTGAGGAAAAAAACTTCAAGATGAGATTAAAGCTCGTCGCAAACAGTTGGAAAAAGATAGAACACACTTTAAGAATATGGTTCAAAAAGTGGAAGAATTGTTAAAAAATGCTAGGGATGAAGAAATTGAAGAATTAAAACTTCAGTTAGCTGAGTATCAAGATAAACTTTCAGAATTAGATGAAATTGAAGAAGATATAGATTATCGTGAAGGTCATGCTACGGCTGGATATGTCTATGTTATTTCTAATATTGGCTCTTTCGGAGAAAATGTTTATAAAATTGGTGTTACTCGTCGTTTGGAACCTTTAGAGCGTATTAGGGAATTGAGCAGTGCATCGGTACCGTTCCAATTTGACGTACATGCTTTGATTTTTAGTGAAGAGGCATTTGCTTTAGAAACAGAATTACATAATCAGCTTTCTCAATATAAAGTTAATAAAGTAAATGGTCGCAAAGAATATTTCAAGGTTCCTTTTGCAATTATTAAAGAAATTTTAGATACTCACAAAGAGTTAACAGTAGAACTGATAGAAAATGCAGAAGCATTTGAATATAGACAAACTAAAGCCATTGAAGAACAACAGTAGAAATGAAAATAAAGATTTCCTAATGTTATTCTGGCTAAGTGAACCGTCAAAAGAAAGGAAAAGAAAACATGATTGATAGATATAGTCGCCCTGAGATGGCGAACATTTGGAGTGAAGAAAATAAATATCGTGCTTGGCTTGAGGTAGAAATCTTGGCGGATGAAGCATGGGCTGAGTTGGGGGAAATCCCTAAGGAAGATGTGGCTTTAATTCGCGAGAAGGCGGACTTTGACATCGACCGTATTTTGGAGATTGAGCAAGAGACTCGTCACGATGTGGTGGCTTTCACGCGTGCGGTTTCTGAAACGCTTGGTGAAGAGCGCAAGTGGGTCCATTACGGCTTGACATCAACTGACGTGGTGGATACGGCCTACGGTTACCTCTACAAGCAGGCCAACGACATCATTCGTCGTGACCTTGAAAACTTCACCAACATCATCGCTGATAAGGCTAAGGAGCACAAGTTCACCATCATGATGGGTCGTACCCACGGTGTGCACGCTGAACCTACAACCTTTGGTCTTAAATTGGCGACTTGGTACAGCGAAATGAAGCGCAACATCGAGCGTTTCGAGCATGCGGCTGCTGGTGTTGAAGCTGGTAAGATTTCTGGTGCGGTTGGGAACTTTGCTAACATTCCACCATTTGTAGAAGAATATGTCTGCGACAAATTGGGTATCCGTGCTCAAGAAATCTCTACACAGGTCCTTCCTCGTGACCTTCACGCTGAGTACTTTGCGGTTCTTGCTAGCATTGCGACTTCTATTGAACGCATGGCAACGGAAATCCGTGGTCTGCAAAAGTCTGAGCAACGCGAAGTAGAAGAATTCTTTGCCAAAGGACAAAAAGGTTCTTCAGCAATGCCTCACAAACGCAACCCAATCGGTTCTGAAAACATGACAGGTCTTGCGCGTGTTATTCGTGGTCATATGATTACAGCTTATGAAAACGTGACTCTCTGGCACGAACGTGACATTTCACACTCATCAGCTGAGCGTATCATCACACCAGATACGACCATCTTGATTGACTACATGCTCAACCGTTTTGGAAATATTGTCAAAAACTTGACAGTCTTCCCAGAAAACATGATCCGCAACATGAACTCTACATTTGGTTTGATATTCAGTCAACGTGCTATGTTGGCTTTGATTGAAAAAGGTATGACGCGTGAACAAGCTTACGACCTTGTTCAACCGAAGACGGCCCAATCATGGGATAACCAAGTCGACTTCAAACCACTTCTTGAAGCAGATCCAGAGGTGACATCACGCCTTACTCAAGAAGAAATTGACGAAATCTTTAATCCTGTATACTACACTAAACGAGTGGATGATATCTTTGAACGTCTTGGACTTGGTGATTAATTAAAAATAAACAGCGAGCTTCAATCTCGCTGTTTATTTTTTATCCAAAAGACTTAGTCTTCTTTTCTTTTAGTGAGTCCATAGGCTGCTAGTGTGGTCATGAGTCCTGCGACTACTAGTCCTGCAGAATGGTGACTTCCTGTTTCAGGAAGTTTTTTCTCTGTTGCCACAGGAGCTGGACCTTGAGGAAGAGCTTTGTTTTCCTCAGCAGGAACAGTTGTTGGAGCCGATTTTCCTGGAATCTCTAGTACTGGTTTTTTTTCTGTCGCAGGAGTTGGCACACTTGGGATTTCTTGTGCTGGTTTTTCTTCTTTGAAAGCTGCTTGTCCGTTTTCATCGCCTACATGTGTTACCAGAGTTCCGACTTCGACTATTTGTGTAACGGCTTCCTGTGCTACGATACTGGTAACCAATGTTTTAACTTCCGATCCATCAGCAGCAGTAGTCACAGAGTAGAAATGGCTACGACGACCGTTTACACCTTCTGTTACGACACGGGATTGACCTTTAGGCAATTGATCAGTTTCACGAGTGATGGTTGTGAATGGAATTACTTCCTCTTGGAGATCTAGTCTAGGTTTTGCTTCAGTAGTTGCTGCAAGACCATTTTCATCACCCTTGTGAGTTACAGGAGCACCAACTTCGACAACTTGGTTCACAGCTTCTTTGGTTACCTGGCTATCAAGAACGGTTTCTGTTGATTTCCCATTTTCTGTAAGAACAGATACGTAAGAAGTACGTTCACCTAGAACTCCAGCTTTGACAACTTTTTCTTGTCCAGCTGGGAGATTTGGATTGTCTTTCTTGATAACTTCAAACGGGATTTCTTCTGTCTTCACAAGAAGTTCTGGTCGGTTTTCAATGTTAGCAGCCAGTTCATTTTCATCTAGGCTTCCTAAGTGAGTAGCAGCTGGTTTAAGACCTTTAAGGGCAGTCTTTAGTTTATCTACTAGTGCGTCTAGTTCAGCTTGTTTGCTGCGGTTGAGGTTAAAGTTCAGTCCATCTTTTGCTGCCTTGAGTGCGGCTAGGCTTTCTGTACTGTATCCGTCTAAGTTAGTCGGAATTTTAGCTAATTCTTCGCGGAGAGCATTATAATTAGCACGGAAGTAGTCTTTGTTGTGGTCTGCAAAGGCAGTCATGAGTTCAAAGATTTCTTCTTCCTTGTACTCAGCGCTTGGTTTGTCTGCCCAAATAGCTAACATACTACCGACTGTTGGAAGGTCTACTTCAGGATATTTGGTAGAAGCAAGTTGATTGAATGGAACTTTACCAGAATTTTCAACTGCTTTTGAAAGAGGGTAGGCTTCATCTTGTTTGTGATTTCCTATAACATAGTACCAATCTCCGTTGGTATTAAGGAACTTATAGCCCTTGCTTGCGAGGTATTGAGGTGATGCAAGATTGTAGCCCCACCATCCTTTAGACCAGTAAGAAATCAAGACATCTTTGTCAAACTGAACATCGTCCTTGTCCTCATAGTAGAAGCCATCGTTGAAGGCCATTGGTTGTAGCCCTCTTTCCTTAGCCATAGCAGCTAGACTGTTAGAATAGTCTGCGAACTTGTTATAGAGTCCATACCATTTGAGGTAGTACCACCCTTGGGCGTTGGTCGCATCATTGGCATATTCATCTGTACCATAGTTGAAAATCTTTGATTTATCAGCAAAGTAATCCATGTATTTACCGATAAGGGCTTTGGTAAAGTTAAGGGCTTCTTGATTTTCAAGGTCCATGGTTGTTTTTGAAACTTTATCAAAGTTGGCTTGAGGATTCTTGATGCCAAGTTTTTCCATGGCAACCAGCATGGCATCCATATGTCCAGGACTATTTATAGCGGGGATTAGACCAATACCTTTTTCCTTAGCGTATTGAACAAGCTCTGTCACTTCTGCCTGTGTCAACGCAGTACCGTTTGGATCGTCGTAGTAAGCTTTCGTTCCTTCGATAATAGCTTTTTTAACGTCATCACTAGCATAAGTTTTTCCGTTGGCAGTAATGGTCATATCATCGAGTAGGAAACGAAGACCATCATTTCCTAGAAGGAGATGGGCATCAGAATAGCCGAGCTCGCTCGCCTTGTCTACGATGCGTTTGAGTTGATCTAAAGAGAAGTATTTACGACCTGCATCGATGGAAATGACTTTATTCTTATTAAGTTTTTCAAGTTCTTGTTTAGCATCTTCCTCTTTTTGAGCTTCTGGGGTGAAGCTTAGCTGACTAACAGCTTCTTGAAGTTTTGCGATTGCTTGGTCAATCGTGTCTTGTTGAGCACGGCTGAGATTGCTATCAAGTGAACGGATGACTTTTTCAGCTTCTTTGACAGCATTAACGCTTTCTGTTGTGTAGCGCTTGAGGTCTGCTGGAATTTCTTTTAGTGCTTGTTCAGCAGACTGGTAGTCTGCAGCGAAGTATTCAGCATTGGCATTTGCAAAATGACGCATGAGTTTGAAGAGGCGAGATGGGGAATAGCGTGCAGATGGAGTATCGGCCCAAGCCGCTACCATACCACCGATGATTGGGACATCAGCTCCTTCCGTTTTTGGTACAGAAGTGATTGGTGTGTTTTTAATACCATTGAGACCCTGATCGAGATTGTACCAACCTTGGCCATCAGCGTTTCGTCCAAGAACGTAGTACCAAGCATCATTGGTATTAAGGATTTGGTGCCCTTTTTCAGCTAGTAGTTTAGAAGAAGCGACGTCGTAACCTCCCCAACCACCAGTCCACATGGAAACGATGATGTCTTTGTCAAAGCTACCAAAGCTTGTATCGCTATTGTAGTAGATACCATCGTTAAAGGCCATTGGTTTGAGACCGTGAGATTTTACAATACGAGCAAGGTCATTGGCGTAAGAGATGAATTTCTCATATCCTTTTTCAGGGTAACCTTCATTTGGATAATATTTATCAGCTTGAAGCACACTCCAACCTTTAGCATTTGTTGCATCATTGGCGTATTCATCTAGTCCAATGTTGAAAATTTCAGATTTTTTAGAGAAGTAGTTAGCGTATTTGTCAATCAGAGTTTTTGTAAACTCAACTGCTTGTTTATTATTTAAGTCAACAGTTCGTTCAGATTTTTTACCAAAATAATCAAAGTTAGGATTTTCAATACCCAGTTCTTTCATGGCATTGAGAATGGCATCCATATGTCCAGGACTATTGACAGTTGGAATCACTCCAATACCCTTGTCTTTGGCATAATTAATCAAATCTGTCATCTGACTTTCAGTTAGATGGTTACCATTTGGATCATCGTAATAAGCGTTTGTTCCATGTTCAATGGCGCGTTTGACATCATCACTTGAGTAGGTTTTATCGCCCACTTTTATAGACATATCATCCAACATGAAACGGAGACCATCGTTACCTACTAAGAGATGGAGGTCTGTATAACCATATTCTTTCGCCTTATCGATAATTTCTTTGAGCTGCTCAGGTGAGAAATATTTACGTCCAGCGTCAATTGAAACGATTTTTCGTTTAGCTAATTTTCCATTTTGAGTTGTAGCGCGTTCCTTTCCTGCCTCTGTTGTTGGTTTATCAGTTTCTGCTTTCGTCTCATCTTTTTTCGCTGGTTTATCCTTGTCAGCTTCTGACTTATCAGTCTTAACTATATTAGACTCTTTAGAATCAGCATCTTTTAGCTCTTCCTTTTTAGGACTAAGATCCTCTGACTTTTTATCAGAAATTTCTTTTTCAGCAGAAGTTGGAGTTGCTACTTCTTCTTTCTCACTAGGAGTTGAACTCACTTCCTCTTGCGCTTGCGGTTTTTCTTCTGTTTTTGGAAGATTCGCTAGCTTATCAGTAGATGGAGTTTCTGCTTCCACAGTTTTTGGAGCTTCTGGTTGAATCTCTGCTTTAGGTGTTTCCTCAGTAGTCAGATTTTCAGATGCTTGAGGGGAATCGGAAACCGTATGGATGGTCGGTTGGTTTTCCGTAGTAGTGGGAGTAACTCCATCGGCTGCAACAGCTTGTGCTTGGAAAGCAAATCCTATTAGAACAGAAGCTGCTCCTACCGCGTATTTACGAATGGAAAAACGCTGTTGTTTTTCATGTTTCATTGCAAAACCTCCTGATTGCATTTTAATATTGATAACGTTTACACAATTCAACAATTTTATTTTATTTGTTACGTTAACAGGAGTCAAGTAGGATTACTTTAAAACTATAATAAGTATAAAAACTAATAAAAATTAAGCATACAATTCTATTTATTAACATATCTATAGGTAGTGTAATTCGATCTTATTTCTATAAAATATTCTACAAAATATAGAAGGTCATACAAAAAAAGTAAGCGTTTTCTTTTTATTGTGGTATAATATGTATAGAAAAAAGCCCAAGCAAGGCTCAGGCTTTCTTCTTAGTGATCACGGTCACATGAAATGAATTTGATTTTGTAATAATCCGCTCGTTTATAAGTTTCGCTGTAAGCGAGAACTTGACCAGTAGACTCTAGCTTAGTAGTCTTGGTTTGTAAAACGGTTGGGAATTGCTCATCGACTCCGAGGACCGAAGCCGCATGTTCTGGAGTTGGAAATGCTATTTCATTGATTTCTTCAAAATGTTCATCATTCATGTGAATGTGGTAATCCAATTTGAAACGGTTATAGATAGAGCTATAATATTCAAGATTTGGATAATTTGCGTTGATGTATTGTTCTGGGATGTAAGATGTATGGTAGATGTACACAACACCACCCGTTTCGCGAACGCGTTCAATCTTGTAGTAGAACTGATCTCCGCGTAGTCCAAGTTTTTCTAAGTAGCTTAGTTTGTTTCCACGCTCAATAGAAAGGACGGTAACTTTATCATCTTTAGTTTCAAAAACTTCTACATCTGAAAACTCTACGAGTTTGTGTTTGCGTGCGCGTGAAACGAATGTACCCTTTCCTTGTTGACGGACAATATAGCCATCCTTGGCAAGGTCGTTTAAAGCGCGAACAACTGTGATAGAACTAACATCATACATTGCAATCAATTCAGCTTCAGTGTAGAATTTATCTCCACTGGCAAATTGACCAGAAATGATTTTGTTCTTTAATTCATCTTTAATATATTGATACTTTGGAATTGCCATATTTTCACCTCGATTTTCCTTCTCCGTTAAAGATTTTACCATAAAACTGGAAAGAATAGTAGCCTTTTGAATAAAAAAATTAGAATAATAGGCTATAAGGTTAATTTACATAGGAATAAATAGAAAAATCTACATTTTTATACATGGTACTAAAATGTTGTTATGACTATAAATTACAAGATTTTTATAAGTTTTTTGTGTAAAATTTAGTGAAAAATGAAAAAAATTGTGAAAACCTATTGACAAATGTAAGATATTGAGATATATTTACTATATCAACAAATGAAAGCGTAAACTTTATTGTCAGAAGGTAAGAATATGACACGATTTGAGATACGGGATGATTTTTATCTCGATGGAAAATCATTTAAGATTTTATCTGGCGCCATTCATTATTTTAGGGTTCCTCCAGAAGATTGGTATCATTCGCTCTATAACTTGAAGGCTCTTGGTTTTAATACAGTAGAGACTTATGTGGCCTGGAATTTACACGAGCCTCGTGAGGGTGAGTTTCACTTTGAAGGAGCTCTGGATTTGGAGCGATTTCTTCAGACAGCACAAGATTTGGGTCTCTACGCTATCGTTCGTCCGTCGCCCTTCATCTGTGCGGAGTGGGAATTCGGTGGTTTACCAGCTTGGCTTTTAACCAAAGATATGAGGCTTCGTTCCTCAGATCCTGCTTATATTGAAGCTGTCGGTCGCTACTATGACCAGCTCTTGTCACGATTGGTTCCACATTTGTTGGACAAGGGTGGCAATATCCTTATGATGCAAGTTGAAAATGAGTATGGTTCTTATGGAGAAGATAAGGCTTACCTAAGAGCAATTCGACAGTTGATGGAAGAGCGTGGCGTAACCTGTCCCCTCTTTACATCAGATGGTCCATGGAGAGCTACTCTGAAAGCTGGAACCTTAATCGAAGATGACCTCTTTGTAACAGGAAACTTTGGTTCTAAAGCTCCGTACAACTTTTCACAGATGCAGGAATTCTTTGATGAACATGGCAAGAAATGGCCGCTCATGTGTATGGAGTTCTGGGATGGATGGTTCAATCGTTGGAAAGAGCCGATTATCACACGGGATCCGAAAGAGTTGGCAGATGCAGTTCGAGAGGTTTTGGAACAAGGCTCTATCAATCTCTACATGTTCCATGGTGGTACAAACTTTGGTTTCATGAATGGTTGCTCAGCTCGAGGGACTTTGGACCTGCCACAAGTTACATCTTATGATTACGATGCCCTTCTGGATGAAGAAGGAAATCCAACTGCCAAATATTTGGCAGTCAAGAAGATGATGGCAACACATTTCCCAGAGTATCCCCAGTTGGAACCACTCTACAAAGAGAGTATGGAGTTGGATGCTATTCCACTAGTTGAAAAAGTTTCCTTGTTTGAAACCTTGGATAGCTTGTCAAGTCCTGTAGAAAGCCTCTATCCTAAAAAGATGGAGGAGTTGGGACAAAGTTATGGCTACCTACTCTATCGAACAGAAACAAACTGGGATGCAGAAGAAGAAAGACTTCGTATCATTGACGGTCGAGATAGAGCTCAGCTTTATGTCGATGGTCAGTGGGTCGAAACCCAATATCAGACAGAGATTGGGGAAGATATTTTTTATCAAGGCGAAAAGAAAGCGCTATCTAGATTGGATATCTTGGTAGAAAATATGGGGCGTGTCAACTATGGACATAAGTTCTTAGCAGATACGCAACGTAAGGGAATTCGGACAGGGGTTTGTAAGGATTTGCACTTCCTACTAAACTGGAAACACTATCCACTCCCACTAGATAATCCTGAGAAAATTGATTTTTCAAAAGGATGGACAGAAGGACAACCAGCCTTTTACGCTTATGACTTTACAGTCCAAGAGCCAAAAGATGCTTACCTAGACTTGTCTGAGTTTGGTAAGGGAGTTGCCTTTGTCAATGGGCAGAACCTAGGACGTTTTTGGAGCGTCGGCCCAACACTCTCGCTTTATATCCCTCATAGCTATCTCAAGGAAGGTGCCAACCGCATCATCATCTTTGAAACAGAAGGTGAATATAAAGAAGAGATTCATTTAACTCGAAAACCTACACTAAAACACATAAAGGGGGAAAACTTATGACAATTGTAGGATGCCGTATCGATGGACGTTTGATCCACGGACAAGTAGCCAATCTTTGGGCTGGAAAACTAAATGTTTCACGCATTATGGTTGTAGATGACGAAGTTGTCAACAACGACGTTGAAAAGAGTGGTTTGAAACTTGCGACACCACCAGGTGTAAAATTGAGTATTTTGCCAATTGAAAAAGCGGCAGCCAATATTCTTGCTGGAAAATACGATAGCCAACGTCTCTTTATTGTGGCTCGTAAACCAGACCGCTTCCTTGGTTTGGTCGAAGCAGGTGTACCACTTGAAACCCTTAATGTTGGGAATATGTCTCAAACACCAGAAACTCGTGCTATCACACGTTCTATCAACGTAGTAGACAAGGATGTGGAAGATTTCCACAAACTAGCAGAAAAAGGTGTTAAACTTACTGCTCAAATGGTTCCAAATGATCCAGTTTCAGACTTTTTGAGCTTATTAAAATAGGAAAAAATTTTTAGGAGGTCATTGTTATGATACAATGGTGGCAAATTTTACTTCTCACTTTGTACTCAGCTTATCAAATCTGTGATGAGTTGACGATCGTTTCATCTGCAGGTTCCCCTGTATTTGCTGGTTTCATTACTGGTTTAATTATGGGAGATGTGACTACTGGTCTGCTTATCGGTGGTAACTTGCAGTTATTCGTTCTTGGGGTTGGTACCTTCGGTGGTGCTTCTCGTATCGACGCAACTTCTGGTGCGGTTCTTGCGACAGCATTCTCAATCTCTCAAGGTATTGATACAGATCTTGCGATTACAACAATCGCTGTGCCAGTAGCAGCTCTCTTGACTTACTTCGACGTTCTTGGACGTATGACAACTACTTTCTTTGCACACCGTATTGATGCTGCAATCGAACGCTATGACTACAAAGGAATCGAACGCAACTACTTGCTTGGTGCGATTCCTTGGGCTCTATCTCGTGCCCTTCCAGTCTTCTTTGCCCTTGCTTTTGGTGGTGCCTTCGTACAATCAGTGGTAGACTTCGTTGAAGCCTACAAATGGGTTGCAGATGGCTTGACACTTGCAGGACGTATGCTTCCAGGTCTTGGATTTGCAATCTTGCTTCGTTACCTTCCAGTTAAACGTAACCTTCACTACCTTGCTATGGGATTTGGTTTGACAGCTATGTTGACTGTTCTTTACTCATATGTAACAGGTCTTGGTGGCGCTGTTGCAGGTATTATCGGTACTCTACCTAAAGATGTTGCTGAAAAAATTGGTTTCGTGAACAACTTCAAAGGATTGTCTATGATTGGTATCTCTATCGTAGGTATCTTCCTAGCAGTGCTTCACTTCAAAAATAGCCAAAAAGTAGCTGTAGCAGCACCTTCTACACCATCAGAAAGTGGGGAAATCGAAGATGACGAATTCTAATTACAAACTTACAAAAGAAGATTTTAACCAAATCAACAAACGTAGCTTGTTTACTTTCCAATTAGGTTGGAACTATGAGCGTATGCAAGCTTCTGGTTACCTTTACATGATCTTGCCTCAATTGCGTAAAATGTATGGGGATGGAACTCCTGAATTGAAAGAAATGATGAAAGTTCATACTCAATTCTTCAATACTTCACCATTCTTCCACACAATTATCGCTGGTTTTGACCTTGCCATGGAAGAAAAAGATGGTGTAGGTTCAAAAGATGCGGTTAACGGTATCAAGACAGGTTTGATGGGACCATTCGCTCCTCTTGGAGATACAATCTTTGGTTCGCTTGTACCTGCTATCATGGGATCTATCGCAGCAACTATGGCTATCGCTGGCCAACCTTGGGGTATCTTCCTTTGGATTGCAGTTGCAGTAGCTTATGACATCTTCCGTTGGAAACAGTTGGAATTTGCTTACAAAGAAGGGGTTAACCTTATCAACAACATGCAAAGTACTTTGACAGCTTTGATTGACGCTGCATCTGTACTTGGTGTCTTCATGATGGGTGCTCTTGTAGCAACAATGATCAACTTTGAAGTTTCTTATAAATTGCCAATCGGTGAAAAAATGATTGACTTCCAAGATATCTTGAACTCAATCTTCCCACGCTTGCTTCCAGCAATCTTTACTGCCTTTATCTTCTGGTTGCTTGGTAAGAAAGGTATGACTTCTACTAAAGCTATCGGTATCATTATCGCTCTTGCAGTAGGTCTTTCATTCATCGGTAAATTCTTGCTTGGAATGGGCGCATAATTTATGGCTAAATCATTAATTTTGGTGAGCCATGGTCGTTTTTGTGAAGAACTTAAAGGTAGCACTGAAATGATCATGGGTCCACAAGACAACATTCATGCAGTGGCTCTTCTTCCAGAAGATGGACCAGAAGACTTTACTGCAAAATTTGAAGCTGCTATTGAAGGATTGGATGATTTCCTAGTCTTTGCGGATCTTCTTGGTGGTACACCATGTAACGTGGTGAGTCGCTTGATCATGGAAGGTCGTGATATTGACCTTTACGCAGGGATGAATCTTCCAATGGTGATTGAATTTATCAATGCGAGCCTTACAGGCGCAGATGCGGACTACAAGAGCCGTGCTGCAGAAAGCATTGTGAAAGTCAATGACCTGTTAGCAGGCTTCGATGATGACGAAGATGAATAAGATGTGACAACGTGAAAATCACAGGGAAAATAGGCGATAAGAGGATGGAGCGATGCTCCGACGATAATCGGTCTTTTTCCCAAAGATTTTAGTTGGAACTCGATTCAATTCATGTGATAACGTGAAAATCGTTAGAGCATTTTATATAGAATATACATGGGAATGGGGCTTACTCCCATTCCCATATTTAATAGAAAAAGAGGAACTCAATGCTACATTATACAAAAGAAGATTTGCTCGAATTGGGTGCAGAAATCACTACACGTGAAATCTACCAACAACCAGATGTATGGAGAGAAGCTTTTGAATCTTATCAAGCAAAACGTGAAGAAATTGCAGCCTTCCTGCAAGGGATTGCTGATAAACATGACTATATCAAGGTAATCTTGACAGGTGCTGGGACTTCTGCTTATGTGGGAGATACCTTGGTACCTTACTTTAAGGAAGTCTATGACGAACGCAAATGGAATTTCAATGCTATTGCGACAACAGATATCGTTGCCAATCCAGAAACTTATTTGAAAAAAGATGTGGCAACTGTCCTTGTATCTTTTGCTCGTAGTGGGAACTCACCTGAAAGTGTGGCGACTGTTGAATTGGCCAAAGCCTTGGTGGATGAGCTTTATCAAGTGACGATTACTTGTGCTGCAGATGGGAAATTGGCTCTTCAAGCTCATGGAGATGACCGCAATCTCTTGCTTTTGCAACCAGCTGCTTCTAATGATGCTGGCTTTGCCATGACCTCTAGCTTTACGTCTATGATGTTGACAGCTCTCTTAGTCTTTGATCCTACAGAATTTGCTGTTAAGTCTGAACGTTTTGAAGTTGTATCTAGTCTTGCCCGTAAAATTCTAGACAATGCAGAAGATGTCAAAGAACTTGTTGACCTAGACTTTAACCGTGTCATCTATCTAGGCGCTGGTCCTTTCTTTGGACTTGCTCATGAAGCTCAGCTCAAGATTTTGGAACTGACTGCTGGTCAAGTTGCGACTATGTATGAAAGCCCAGTTGGCTTCCGTCACGGTCCAAAATCTCTTATCAACGAAGATACAGTTGTTTTGGTCTTTGGTACAACAACAGACTACACTCGCAAGTACGACTTGGATTTGGTTCGTGAAGTTGCTGGTGACCAGATTGCTCGCCGTGTTGTGCTTTTGAGTGATCAAGCCTTTGGTCTTGCAAATGTCAAAGAAGTGGCCCTTGGTTGTGGCGGTGTCTTGAATGATATTTACCGTGTCTTCCCTTACATCGTTTATGCCCAACTCTTTGCCCTATTGACTTCACTCAAGGTAGAAAACAAACCAGATACACCGTCTCCTACAGGTACAGTAAACCGTGTGGTACAAGGTGTTATCATCCACGAATATCAAAAGTAAGACAGTGTTTATGAATTCTTGACAAGAGAATTTGTAAACTATCAGATAAACCATAGATTGTCAGTAGGCTTTCTATGGTTTGTTTGCTTGAGAGAAATAGTAAAAGGAGAACAGAATGAAAGCATACACAGAGCGTGTGTTTGGAAATGTTAAGGGACAAGATATTTTGGCCTATCGATTTGAAACTGACAGTGGCTACCAACTTGAGGTTATGACTTATGGTGCGACTATCTTGCGCTATGTCACACCTGACAAGGCTGGAAATTTTGCCAACGTTATATTGGCGTTTGATGACTTTGATAGCTATGTAGGCAATAGTCCCAAGCATGGAGCGAGCGTAGGTCCTGTGGCGGGACGTATTGCAGGTGCGACCTTTGAATTAAATGGCAAGACCTATGAACTTGAAGTCAACAATGCTAGCAACTGTAACCACAGTGGTTCAACTGGTTGGGATTCGAGCTTGTTTGAACTAGTTGAGGTGAGCGACCATGGTCTGACCCTCTACACAGAGCGTACAGATGGGACAGGAGGATTTCCTGGTAATCTTAAAATCTGGATTAGCTACAACTTAGAAGAAACTGGTGCCTATGAAATCAGCTACAAGGTAACAACAGATCAGGATACGCTGGTCAATCCAACCAACCACAGCTATTTCAACTTGTCTGGTGATTTCACGCAGACTGTTGATCGTCATGTCTTCCAACTAAATACGAAAGGTATTTATCCAATCGCTCCAGACGGTGTTCCTGCCAAAACTCCAGATGCCAATCGTGATGTGGTTAAACACATCTACAATGGTGCCTTGTTGAAGGATATCTTCGCAGAAGAAGATGAGCAAATCCAGCTGGTATCAGGTTTGGATCATCCATTTGCCCTTCCTGCAGGTCATGACAATGCTGGATTCCTTTATGACCAAAATTCAGGTCGCTTCCTGCTTTTCAAGACAGAGGCTCCTTGCTTTGTAGTCTACACAGCAAACTTTGTGGATGAGAGTGTACTTGTGGCTGGCAAACCCATGATTCAGCACAATGGGATTGCTCTTGAAGCGCAAGCTTTACCAGATGCCATTCACAGTGACCTCAAAGACCAAGTCATTCTTAAAGCCGGTCAAACCTTTACAAGCAAGACACGTTATGAGCTTGTTGTGAAATAAAAGGATAGGAATTTCTACTTTTTGGGGAATAGTATTTACCTTATAACATTAGTAGAAATGGGCAAAGAATAGGAAAATATGATATAATTTAATATTGAAAATACCTGTCCTATCTAAAGGATAAAAGGAGAAAAAATGAAGAAAATTGTATTTGCTAGCGCCTTGGCTTTGACTTTAGCTGGAGCAGTTTTGACAAATGATGTTTTTGCCAACGACAGACTTGTGGCAACACAATCTGCAGATGGTAGAAATGAAAATGTCTTGAGCTCAGAAGTGCTAAATCCTTCTAGTGGCAATGTTTTGGTTGGGATTAAGGGAGAATTTTTAACCCCAAATAAACAAACTATTTTGGATGCGATTAATAAGATTCGTAAGGAAGCAGCTGATGAAGGTTTGGTAGATAAGTATGTCCCTATCAAATGGTCTACTGATCTTGAGAAAACTGCTTTTGTACGAGCTACTGAGGTGTCAGTAACTCTGAAACCTGAGCGTCTTTCTACGAAAGAAATCTGGACTGCTTTTCCATCTAGTAATAGTATAAGAGGAGAAGCTTTGGATGTGAACTATGAAGGTTTTCTAAAAGCAATTGAAAACTGGCATGCTGAGAAGGCGAATTATGTAGCGAAAAAGAAGGCTGGAACCTCTAAAGAATTTACAGGTTATTATGAGGTTTTGATCAATTCTAAATTTACCTATGTGGGTCTCGCAGCCTTTAAAAACGCAGCCAGCTCTCAGCAAGTAGCAACGATTTCTCTAGCTTTAGGTGATGATGCATCTTCAGAAGAATTGGCTGGTGGCTATGGTTCTGCTATTCAATATACAGAAGTGACCGCATCAAATCTTTCAACAGTTAAAAGTAAAGCTACAGTTGTAGAAAAATCGTTGAAAGATTTTAGAACATCTACATCTAGTCAGTCTGGCTGGGTGCAATCTAATGGTAAATGGTATTTTTATGAGTCTGGTGATGTGAAGACAGGCTGGGTGAAAACAGGTGGTAAATGGTACTACTTGAATGATTTAGGTGTCATGCAGACTGGATTTGTAGAAGTTGATGGAACATGGTATTTCCTTGATAATTCAGGTGCGATGTTTACAGGCTGGGGAACAGATGGTAGCAGATGGTTCTACTTTGATGGCTCAGGAGCTATGAAGACAGGCTGGTATAAGGAAAATGGTACTTGGTATTATCTTGATCAATCAGGTATCATGAAGACAGGTTGGTTTAAAGTTGGTCAATACTGGTACTATGCATATGGTTCAGGAGCTTTGGCTGTGAACACAACAACACCAGATGGTTATAATGTAAATGGCAATGGTGAGTGGGTAAACTAGGCTGAAAATAGCAAGTCATAGGTAAAGTATTCATCTTACTTATCCCAAAAAGAATAAACTATCAGAAAGAGGTTGATGGCGAACATTGACCTCTTTTGGTTTATAAAGACTGGACTCTTTGTTGCTTCAATCTCAGAATTTTCTATTATGAACTAATATTTTATAGTATATTAAAAGCATAATCGGTAATCTAATTAAAAAATACTGTAATTAGTTTGAAACTCCTCACTTATTTGTTTAGATTTTGTTTCCGTTTTCCATTGTTGCAGTTCACTGTATTCTTCTATAAAATTGCAGTATATTTTTAAGTATATTTCAATAGAAATTTCTATCGATTTATTGTATAATGATAAGTAATTATTGAAAAGTACTCAGAAAATTCCATACTATATTATTTTTTATGTTTATACTTTTATGCTACAAAATATAGATTGATATAAAGAGTATAGAAAAAGCGAGGTTAATATGAGCCGAAAAAGCATTGGTGAGAAACGCCAGAGTTTCTCGATGAGAAAGTTGTCAGTGGGATTGGTATCAGTTACTGTATCTAGTTTCTTTTTGATGAGTCAAGGGATTCAATCGGTATCAGCCGATAATATGGAAAGTCCAATTCATTATAAGTATATGACCGAGGGTGAATTGACAGACGAGGAAAAATCCTTGCTGGTAGAGGCCCTTCCACAACTGGCTGAAGAATCAGATGATACTTATTACTTGGTTTATAGATCTCAACAGTTTTTACCGAATACAGGTTTTAACCCAACTGTTGGTACTTTCCTTTTTACTGCAGGATTGAGCTTGTTAGTTTTATTGGTTTCTAAAAGGGAAAATGGAAAGAAACGACTTGTTCATTTTCTGCTTTTGACTAGCATGGGAGTTCAATTGTTGCCGGCCAGTGCTTTTGGGTTGACCAGCCAAATTTTATCTGCCTATAATAGTCAGCTTTCTATCGGAGTCGGGGAACATTTGCCAGAGCCTCTGAAAATCGAAGGTTATCAATATATTGGTTATATCAAAACTAAGAAACAGGATAATACAGAGATTTCAAGGACAGTTGATGGGAAATACTCTGCTCAAAGAGATAGTCAACCAAACTCTACAAAAACATCAGATGTAGTTCATTCAGCTGATTTAGAATGGAACCAAGGACAGGGGAAGGTTAGTTTACAAGGTGAAGCATCAGGGGATGATGGACTTTCAGAAAAATCTTATATAGTAGCAGACAATCTATCTTCTAATGATTTACTCGCAAGTCAAGTTGAGCAGAATTCGGATCACAAAGGAGAATCTGTAGTTCGACCAACATTGCCAGAACAAGGAAATCCTGTGTCTGCTACAACGGTGCAGAGTGCGGAAGAGGAAGTATTGGCGACGACAAATGATCGACCAGAGTATAAACTTCCATTGGAAACCAAAGGCACGCAAGAGCCCGGTCATGAGGGTGAAGCCTCAGTTCGCGAAGACTTACCAGTCTACACTAAGCCACTAGAAACCAAAGGTACACAAGAACCTGGACATGAAGGCGAAGCTGCAGTTCGCGAGGAAACTCCAGAATATACTAAACCACTAGAAACCAAAGGTACGCAAGAACTCGGACATGAGGGCGAAGCTGCAGTTCGCGAGGAAACTCCAGAATATACTAAACCACTAGAAACCAAAGGCACGCAAGAACCGGATCATGAAGGCGAAGCTGTAGTCCGAGAAGAAGCGCCAGAGTACACTAATCCAATAGCGACCAAAGGGACGCAAGAGCTAGGCCATGAAGGAGAATCGGCGGTTAACGAGTTACCAGAGTACACTGATCCAGTAGTGACAAAAGGCACGCAAGAACTAGGACATGAGGGAGAATCAGTAGTTCGAGAAGATTTACCAGAATACACAAACCCGGTGGCAACAAAAGGAACACAAGAGTCAGGTCACGAAGGAGAATCGGAAGTTAACGAGTTACCAGAATACACTAATCTAGTAGGAACAAAAGGCACGCAAGAACCAGGACGTGAGGGAGAATCAGCGGTTAACGAGTTACTAGAGTACACTAATCCAGTAGCGACAAAAGGAACACAAGAGCCAGGACATGAAGGAGAATCGGCGGTTAACGAGTTACCAGAGTACACTGATCCAGTAGCAACTAAAGGAACACAAGAACCAGGACATGAAGGAGAATCGGCGGTTAACGAGTTACCAGAGTACACTGATTCAGTAGCGACAAAAGGGACGCAAGAGCTAGGCCATGAAGGAGAATCGGAAGTTAACGAGTTACCAGAGTACACTGATCCAGTAGCGACCAAAGGCACGCAAGCACCAGATCATGAGGGCGAAGCTGCAGTAGAAGAAGAACTTCCGACTTTAGAGGTTACTACACGAAATAGAACGGAAATCCAGAATATTCCTTATGCAACAGAAGAAATTCAGGATCCAACACTTCTGAAAAATCGTCGTGAAACTGAACGACAAGGTCAAGCAGGAACGCGTACAATTCAATATGAAGACTACATCGTAGATGGTAATGTCGTAGAAACTAAAGAACTATCACGAACTGAAGTAGCTCCAGTAAAAGAAATCGTTAAAGTAGGAACACTAGTCAAAGTTAAACCTACAGTAGAAATTGCCAACTTAACAAAAGCTGAGAACAAAAAATCTATAACTGTAAGTTATAACTTAACAGACACTACATCAGCGTATGTCTCTGCCAAAGCGCAAATTTTCCAAGGTGATCAGCTGATTAAAGAGATGGATATAGAAAATCCTGCTAAAGCGCAAGTAATCTCAGGTTTAGATTACTACACACCTTACACACTAAAAACACGTTTAACTTATAATCTAGGCGAAAACGATGAACAAAGTACAGAAACATCAACTCAAGCTTTCCAATTAGATTATAAGAAAATAGAAATTAAAGATATTGATTCAGTAGAATTATACGGCAAAGAAAATGACCGTTATCGTAGATATTTAAGTCTAAGTGAAGCACCGACTGATACGGCTAAATACTTTGTAAAAATAAAATCAGATAAATTCAAAGAAATGTATATACCTGTAAAATCTATTACAGAAAATACGGATGGAACTTATAAAGTGACGGCAGCTGTTGATCAACTTGTAGAAGAAGGTGCAGAAGGATATAAAGAGGACTACACATTTAATGTAGCTAAATCTAAAGCGGAGCAACCAGGAGTTTATACATCGTTCAAACAACTTGTAACAGCGATACAAAGCAACTTAGCAGGTGTATATAAATTAGCTGCGGATATGACAGCCGATGAAGTAGGACTACCAGAAAATCAAACAAGTTACATAACAGGAGAATTTACGGGAATGTTAGTAGGAGCAGAAGGAAGCAAAGCATATGCTATATACGACCTGAAAAAACCACTATTTGACACATTAAAAAATGCAACTGTAAAAGATTTAGATCTTAAAAATACACAAGTGGATAGCAAAGAAAATGCCGCAGCAGTAGCAAAAACAGCAAACAATGCTACTATCAGCAATGTGGCTGTAGAAGGAAAAGTATCAGGAAGAAAATCTGTAGCAGGATTAGTAGTAGATGCAACAAATACAAGAATAGAAAACAGCTCATTCAGCGGAAAACTGGTAGCTAATCACGCGGATAACAATGCGAATTACGCAGGAGGAATTGTCGGTAAATTAACTGGTGGGAATGCCAAAGTTGATAAATCGAAAGTTGATGCAGTCATCTCTACGGCTGCTCGTAACAATAACCAAACAGCAGGAGGAATCGCAGGTAAATTAGAAAATGGAGCGTTAGTAACACGTTCTGTAACAACAGGTAAAATCTTAAATGGTCGAGGATATTCGAGAATCGGAGGAATAGTTGGGTCTACATATCCAAGAGGTCGTGTGGACAATGTAGTAAGTAATATGAATGTTGGTGACGGGTATGCTACTACAGGAGATCAATTCGGTAGTGCAGATGTGAAGAATGCTATTACTTCTGTTGAAAATAAAAAACAAGATAACTTCGTTCGAAAAGTAACTAAAGAAGAAGTGGATGCTAAGATTACTTCTTATGGAATCACAGTAACTCTTGATGATACTGGGCAAGACCTAAAAGCAAACTCAAAAGAAGTTGACTATACAGCATTAAGTAAAGCGCAAGTTGAAAGAAAAGTAGCTTATAATAACATAGAAAAACTAATGCCGTTCTACAATAAAGAGCTAGTTGTTTACTATGGTAACAAAGTAGCGACAACGGATAAACTTTATACTACAGAACTGCTAGACGTAGTGCCTATGAACGGAAATGAAGTAGTAACGGATATTAATAATAAGAAAAATTCAATTAATAGAGTTATGTTACACTATAAAGACAACACAGTAGAATACTTAGATGTAACATTCAAAGAAAACTTCACAAACAGTCAAGTAGTCGAATACAATGTCGCAGACAAAGGATATATATTCACACCAGAAGCATTCGTATCAGATTACACAGCGATAACTAATAATGTACTAAGTGAATTGCAAAATGTAATGTTTAGCTCAGAAGCGACTAAGAAAGTATTAGGAGCGGTAAATAATGCAGCGTTAGATAACTTATACTTAGATAGAGAATTTGAGGAAGTTAAAACTAATATAGCAGAGCACTTAAGAAAAGTATTAGCGATGGATAAATCAATCAACACTACAGGAGATGGTGTAGTTGAATACGTAAGTGAAAAAATTAAAAATAACAAAGAAGCATTTATGCTGGGACTTACATACATGAACCGTTGGTACAATATTAATTATGACAGTCTGAATACGAAAGATTTATCAGTGTACAAATTTGACTTTAACGGAAATAATGAAGCTTCAACGCTAGATACTATCATCGCTTTAGGAAATAGCGGACTAGAAAACTTACGAGGACCAAATACGACAGGTCTATATGCGAGCACACTTGCACCACTTAAAGGAGAAGATTCAGTCTTTGACTTCGTAGAAGCATATAGAAGACTGTTCCTGCCGAACAAAACAAATAACGAGTGGTTCAAAGATAATACAAAAGCATACATAGTAGAAGCGAAATCAGACATAGAAGAAGTTCGTGAAAAACAAGTATCACCAACAGCTGACAAGAAATACTCAATCGGAGTATATGATAGAATATCAGCACCAAGTTGGGGTTATAAGAGCATGATACTGCCACTATTAACGATGAAAGAAGAAAGTTTGTATGCAATATCTACTCTATCAACATTAGCCTTCGGTAGCTATGAACGTTATCGAGACAGAGGAGCAGACGGAGCTATTCTATCAGGAGAAGCCCTACGACAATATGTTAGAGGAAAAGTAGATCAATCTGCGAAATGGCAAAGAGATCATTATGACATTTGGTATAAAGTTCTAGCACCAGAATTTAAAGAAAGATTATATCGTGCTGTGCCGGTAACAGATGCATTTGAGGTGAAAGATACAAATGGTAGAGGATATTGGGCAACATTATCAGACAAAAACATAGACTCTATCTACAGCTTCTTCGGGCCAGCAGGTAAATACCATACGCCAAGACCGAATGCAGGTGCTTATGCGACAGGAGTAGAGGCGTACTTTGTAATCGATAGACTGTTAGACCAGTACGGAACATCGGTTTATAGTCATGAGATGGTACACAATTCGGATTCTTCGATTTACTTTGAAGGGAATGGTAGACGAGAAGGACAAGGTGCGGAATTATATGCACTAGGACTACTTCAATCAGCGGATAGTGTGGATAAAGAAGCGATAGTATTAAACACAATCTTCAAAGGAGATAAAGACTCAAAAACTCGCTTGCACACATACGATCCAACGGCGAGATTCACCTCTGAAGAAGAAATTCAACACTACTTACATGGAATGTATGATGTGTTATACACACTTGATGCAATGGAAGCTAATGCAGTATTAACACAAACTGATGCTGTTAAGAAACAATGGTTTAGAAAAATCGAAAACTACTACGTGCGCGACGATAAATACAACAAAGACACACACGCAGGAAACAAAGTTCGTCCATTAACAGATGAAGAAGTAACAAGATTAACAACATTGAACTCATTAATTGAGAATGATATCATTAATAGACGTGCTTATCAAAATGAAACTCAATACGGAAGAAATGGTTATTACACGATAAGTATGTTCTCACCTATCTACGCAGGACTAAGCAATCCAAACGGTGCACCTGGAGATGTAATGTTTAGAAAAACAGCGTTTGAATTATATGCAGAAAAAGGATACCACAAAGGGTTCTTACCTTACGTGTCTAACCAATACGCAGCGGATGCACTTGCAGAAGGAAGTAAAACATACTCAAGTTGGTTTAGACGTGATGTTGCTTTAGTCACAGATAATTTAGTATTGAAAAAAGTATTTGATAATCGCTATCCAAACTGGGCAGAATTCAAAAAAGATATGTTCAACCAACGTATCAGTAAACAAAATAATCTAAAAGCGATTACGATTCAATATGAATTAGGAAAACCTAATAGTACAACAGAAGTAACTCTCTCATCAGCGCAAGAGATGCAAGCTCTAATTGATGCGGCAGTAGCACACGATGTAAAAAACATTAAACGTGCAACAGAAAATGTCCCATCAAGTTGGGTACACTTACTAAAACAAAAAATCTACAACGCGTATCTACGTCTGACAGATGATTTTAGAGAATCAATTTATAAATAGTCACTGTATAAGGTATTCAAGTGATTGTGAAATGATATAGGTTTCTTTTCAGTGAACAGATAAGTTAAAGGAATAATAGGAAAAAATTGTTCTAGAAAATCTAGGCAGCAAGGTGCTGCTTAGATTTTTCTTATTTTCACTAAGTTGGATAGTATTTTTGTGTTTAGAAATAAATAATCTAGGTAAAATTAAAATATGTAATCTAGAAGTGACTCGATAAAAGTATGATTTCTTAAGAAATTAGATTTTATCGAGTCACTTCTTGCAGTAGTTTATAAAATATCTGAAAACCTTTTATAAAGTGAATTTACAATAACTGCCTGCTTCTATGAGTTATAATATACACTTTTTAAAAATTTAGGACTTTTGGATAAACCACATGCTCATCTAAGTTAGCACACCATCTTTTAGTATAAAATTAATTTTATGAAGTACTAAGATAGAATCAAAAAATTAGAACTCGTTTAATAGTATAAAGAGAGTTTAAAATAACGTAATAAAGTTAGGTAAATATCTTTTCATGATTATTTAGTTTCAATTTAAGTTTTAGTCTCAATTTAAGTTCCTGTTATAAAATTAGTTTAGGGTTAAATTGTAGTTTTTTATTTAAACTGGAATTTACTTTGGTAATTAACATAGTAATTAACATAATTATATTACTATATCTTAAAAATATATTTATTTGAATAGATTGTTGTAATTTGATATAATGAATTGTTAATATTTATAATGTAGAAATTAGTGATTTAAATAGAGAATATAATAGGAGAGAAATTATAGTGAATCGAAACATTAATAGCAAAATAATAAGGTATTCAATAAGGAAACTTTCTTTAGGTGCTGCCGCGGTGATTGTGGGAGCATTAATTTTTGGAAATTATACCCCAGGAAATATTGCAAAAGCAGGAGAGATAACTTTCAAATATGTAGAAGAAAATGAGTTGAATGAAAGCGAAAAGGTGTTAATAAAGAGAGAAATACCAGAAAGATATAAAGAAAATCGAACGTATTATTTAGTATATAAGAAAATTAATGAAAAAAAAGAAGAAAAGTTATTACCGAATACAGGAGATAGTTCTATTCCACTTTATGGGTTAGGATTAGGAACAGCAGCGTTAGTCGTATTATTGATTTCTAGAAAAAATAAAAATAAAGTATTAAGCGTATTATTAATTGGGGTGTTGGGACAAAGTGTAATAGTTCCTTATGAAACATTTGCTTTAGAGAATAAGATATTAAAACACTATAATATGTCAAAAGAAGTAAATGATAGTACACAATTAAAATCAGGTATAATTCATATACCAGGATATAAGTATGTAGGATTTTTAGAAGATGGTGATGTAAGAGGAATATCAATAAATAAAGAAACAGAGCGTATAGAAGGAAATGCTGGTACAAAGGAAATTTCGAAAGGGACATCCTTAGTGCAAGAAAACCTATCAGAATATACTAAGCCATTAGAAACAAAAGGAACACAAGAGCCAGGACGTGTTGGTGAATCAGTAGTCCGAGAAGATACTCCAGAATACAGCAAACCACTAGCGACAAAAGGGACACAAGAACCAGGGCGAGTTGGAGAATCAGCAGTTCGAGAAGAGACTCCAGAATATACCAAGCCATTAGCGACAAAAGGCACACAAGAACCAGGACGCGTAGGGGAATCAGCAGTCCAAGAAGACTTGCCAGAATACACAAATCCAGTGGCGACAAAAGGTACGCAAGAACCAGGACGCATAGGAGAATCGGCAGTTCGAGAAGAAGCTCCAGAATATACTAAGCCATTAGAAACAAAAGGAATACAAGAACCAGGACGTGAAGGAGAATCAGCGATTCAACCGGAATTACCGGAGTACACAGGACCAGTGGGGGCAAAAGGAACGCAAGAGCTAGGGCGCGTTGGAGAATCAGCAGTTCGAGAAGATACTCCAGAATATACTAAGCCATTAGAAACAAAAGGAACGCAAGAGCCAGGACGAGTTGGAGAATCAGCAGTTCGAGAAGAGACTCCAGAATATACCAAGCCATTAGCGATAAAAGGAACACAAGAGCCAGGACGAGTTGGAGAATCAGCAGTTCGAGAAGAGACTCCAGAATATACCAAGCCATTAGCGATAAAAGGAACACAAGAACCAGGGCGTGTTGGAGAATCAGCAGTCCGAGAAGAATCTCCAGAGTACAAAGTTCCAGAGGAGAAAAAAGGAACACAAGAACCAGGACACGAGGGAGAATCAGCAGTCCGAGAAGAAACACCAAAATATACTAAGCCATTAGAAACAAAAGGAACGCAAGAGCCAGGGCGCGTTGGAGAATCAGCAGTCCGAGAAGAATCTCCAGAATATACTAAGCCATTAGAAACAAAAGGAATACAAGAACCAGGATGTGAAGGAGAATCAACGGTTAACGAATTACCAGAGTATACTGATCCAGTGTAAACAAAAGGAACACAAGAGCCAGGACATGAGGGAGAGTCAGCGATTCACCCGGAATTACCAGAGTACACTGACCTAGTAGCGACAAAAGGAACACAAGAACCAGGACGCGTTGGAGAATCAGCGATTCAACCGAAATTACCAGAGTACACAAACCCAGTGGTGGTAAAAGGAACACAAGAACCAGGACGCGTTGGTGAATCAGCGGTTAACGAATTACCAGAGTATACTGATCCAGTAGTGACAAAAGGAACACAAGAACCAGGACGTGTTGGTGAAGCGGCAGTCCGAGAAGAGACTCCAGAATATACTAAGCCATTAGAAGCAAAAGGGACGCAAGAACCAGGACGCGAAGGGCAACCAGCGGTTTACGAATTTCTAGAGTACACTGATCCAGTAGGGACAAACGGCACACAAGAACCAGGGCACAGAGGGGAATCGGTAATTCAATCAGAGTTACCAGAATATACAAAGCCGATATTTGTTCATACGGTACAGAGTGTAGAAGAGGAAATGTTATCGATAACAAATGAACTGCCAGAATATAAACTTCCAGTGTCAACAAAAGGCACACAAGAACCAGGTCATGAGGGAGAATCAGCAGTAACAGAAGAACTTCCGACTTTAGAAGTTACTACAAGAAATAGAACGGAAACAGAAAATATCCCTTATACAACAGAAGAAATTCAAGATCCAACACTTCTAAAAAATCGTCGTAAAACTGAACAACCAGGTCAAGTAGGAACGCGTACAATTCAATATGAAGACTACATCGTAAATGGTAATGTAGTAGAAACTAAAGAATTATCACGAACTGAAGAAGCTCCAGTAAAAGAAATCGTTAAAGTAGGAACGCTAGTAAAAGT
>ERZ1699254.185-NODE-185-length-29311-cov-4.048862_pt1 | contig 29311 bp, 6 predicted proteins | sample MGYA00581522_ERZ1699254 | MGnify/ENA primary metagenome ERZ1699254 (study PRJEB42319, sample SAMD00040329) | human oral metagenome | material: saliva | host: Homo sapiens | study: EMG produced TPA metagenomics assembly of PRJDB4115 data set (Metgenomic analysis of... | reverse complement strand
TAGCTAAATACACAACTAAAGCTATGGAAGGCCAACATTTTATTGCTTCAGGTGAGCGCGAATTTGACGGTTATAAACTCTATCACGCAGCAGATCCAGACACTACAACTGGTTTTGTAAGTCGTCCTTATAAAGTTGGGACAAAGTTTATGGATGCTGATCGTGCTGGAATAAAACGTATCAAAGAAATTGTTGGAGAAGATGGATCTGTTGTCATTCGTGTTTACTTATTAGATCCAAGACAACAAAACAAACGTTCTGATGGTACATTGAACACTGATGGCTATATGTTGCTAGCAGAAACCAAGCCTATTAAACCAGGTGATTATAACAAAGAAGAGTTGGTTGTTAAGAAAACACCACTTAAAACGATTGCACACACTGTAACTGATCCAAGAACAGGGGCAAAAACTAATTATCCAAATGGTAAGGACGTTCCATTTGATTTCCAAAGAGATGCTTCTTACACTCCGTATAAGACAGTATATATACCATTCTTGGGAGATAATATCGGTCACCTTTCTCCAAACGCACAATTAGAGCGTGGAGTAGGAGGTATTGGTACTAACGTTGACTTGCTCAACTCTTTGACGCCATACAAGCCAACAGTCTACTACTATGTGAAGTCAGAACCTGTAACAGTGACTCCAGAAGTTGAAAAACAACTTGAAGGACGCACACTTGTTAATGGTGAATTTAGCTTTAAGATTAAAGAAGAGCAAGCTAACAAATCAGTTCCTTCATATGAAGAAACAGTAACTAACCAAAATGGTAAAGCTACATTTAGTAAATTAACATTTAACAAAGCTGGAGTATACACTTACACAATTACTGAGGTTAAAGGCTCAGATACAAACGTCGATTATGATGCAATGACTGTTACAATGACAGTTACTGTAACTGAGAAAAATGCTGCTGGTGATTTGCAAGCTTCAGTTAAATACAGTGCTGAAGGTGGATTCAAATCAAGTGCAGATGATAAAATTTTCAATAACTACGTTGTAGCTCCAGTTAAGACTAAGTTCGACTTTAGTAAGGCTCTTTCAGGTCGTACTCTTAAAGAAGGCGAATTTACATTTGCTCTTAAAGATTCAACTGGTAATGTTCTTCAGACCAAGAAAAACAGCGCTAATGGTGTTATTGCCTTTGATGACTTGACATTTGATAATACTCAAGTTGGTACTCACAAGTATACTGTAGAAGAAGTTATCCCAGATAATAAAGAAGCTGGTATGACTTACGATACAATGAAAGCTGAAGTAACAATCACTGTTACTAAGGAAGGCCACGTTCTTAAAGCAACTAACATTCTTCCAGCAGATACAGAATTCAATAACACATTCACACCAGGTGCGGTTAAAGTTAACCTTGACTTTGATAAATCACTTTCAAATGGTACTTTGAACGCAGGTGACTTTAGCTTCACGTTGACTGGTGATAACAATGTTAATGAAACTGTAACCAATAAAGCTAACGGTAAGATTAACTTTAGCGAATTGTCATTTGACCATGAAGGTGTCTACAACTACACTGTTAAAGAAGTGAAAGGCAACAATGCCGATGTAGACTACGATGAAATGACTATCGCAGTTAAAGTAACGGTTACTAAAGATGCTACTACAGGTCTTTTGGCTGCTAAGACTGAAATGACTTCAACAGGTGGTGAAGCAACTGGTACTGATGACAAGATCTTCAACAACCACGTTGTAGCTCCTGTAACTGCTCAATTTGACTTCAGCAAAGCTCTTGCAGGTCGTAACTTGAAAGCTGGCGAATTTAGCTTCGTATTGAAAGACAAAGATGGTAAAGTCCTTCAAACAAAACAAAATGATGCTAGCGGACGTGTTCGTTTCGATGCCTTGACATTTACAAATGCTCAAGTTGGTAACCACAAGTACACTGTAGAAGAAGTTCAAGGTTCTGAAGCAGGTATGACTTATGACCCAATGAAAGCTAACGTAACAGTTACTGTTACTAAGTCAGGTCATGCGCTTACTGCTGTAGCAACTCTTCCAACTGATACAGAATTCAACAATACCTTCACATCAGCTCCAACTCAAGCTCAATTCAAGTTCACTAAACGTCTTGAAGGTAAAGCACTTGAAGCAGGTGCCTTCGAGTTTGAATTACTTGAAAACGGCAACGTTATTCAAACTAAGAAAAATGCAGCAGATGGTTCAATCACATTTGATGCTATTGAATACAGCGCTGAAGGTGAACACACTTACACTGTGCGTGAAAAAGCTGGTAACGATACAAACATCGATTACGATACAATGAACGCAGAAGTGAAAGTTAAAGTTACTAAAGATGCTGCTACAGGTCTCTTGAGTACTGCTGTTACAATGCCTGAAGACACAGAGTTCAACAACTATGTGGTTTCTCCAGTTGTAACTAAGTTTGACTTCACTAAGAAATTGGCTGGTCGTGAACTTAAAGCTGGTGAATTTAGCTTCGTATTGAAAGATGCTGCTGGTAACGTCGTTGAAACTGTTAAGAATGATGCTGCTGGTAACGTAACCTTCTCAGAATTGTCATTCGACAATACTAAAGTTGGTACACACACTTACACTGTAGAAGAAGTGATTCCTGAAAACAAAGAATTCGGAATGACTTACGATAAGATGAAAGCTACAGTGACAGTTGAAGTTGCTAAGAACGGTCACACATTGACTACTGTTACAAACGTTACATCAACTGGTGGTGTAGACGCTAATGGTAACGCTACTGACGGTACTGCAGATAAAGAATTCAACAACAAAGTCACTCCTCCAGAAACTCCTGAATTCCAACCAGAAAAATTTGTCGTTTCTAAAGAGAAATATGACATCACTGGTAACAAGTTGATGGATGACGACGATGATGTACCTGGTAACGAGTACACAGCAACAAATGCGAATCCATATGTTGATGGTGTTGCAAACAACGAACCAGAAAACTTGAATACTAAGACTGTTAAACGCGGTTCTAAATTGGTATACCAAGTATGGCTTGATACTACTAAATTCACAGAAGCTAACAACATCCAATACGTTGGTGTATCTGATACATACGACGCAGATAAATTGAACGTTAACGCATCTGATATCAAAGCCTACGATTCAGTAACTGGTGCAGATGTGACTGCTAAATTCGACATCAAAGTTGAAAACGGCACAATCACTGCAACTTCTAAAGAAGCATTTATCAAAGATAAAGTAAACAACCCTGTTATCGATACTACTAAGTTCGCTTTTGGACGTTATTATAAATTTGATATTCCAGCAACTGTTAAAGAATCTGTTAAAGCTGGTGCTGATATTGAAAATACAGCCAACCAAACAGTTCACGTTTACAACCCAGTAAGCAAGACAGTTGAAAAACCTGAAAAACCAACACAAAAACGTGTTAACAGTGTTCCAGTTCCAGTGGAAATGAACTTCACTAAACGTTTGGAAGGTCGTGAACTTCAAGCTAACGAATTCGAATTCGTATTGAAGAAAGACGGCGTTGAAGTTGAACGCGTGAAGAATGACGCTGCTGGTAAGATTGTCTTCAAGACCCTTGAATTCGGTCGTGATGATCTTGGTAAGACTTACAACTACACAGTTGAAGAAACTCCTGGTACAGATGCAACTGTCAAATACGATACAATGGTTGCTACTGTTAAAGTTGTTGTTTCACACGACGGTACAGCTAAAGCAATCGTTGCTAACGTAACAGATGCAGCTGATAAAGAGTTCAACAACACTGTAACTCCACCAGAAGAACCTAAGTTCCAACCAGAGAAATACGTTGTTTCTAAAGCGAAATTCGATATCACTGGTACTAAGCTCGTTGATGATGATTCTGAATTGACAGATAAATATGGTGAAACAAATACAAACCCATATGTCGATAATACAAACAACAACGAAGAAGAAAACTTAAATACTAAATCAGTTGAACGTGGATCTAAACTTTACTACCAAGTTTGGTTGGATACAACTAAATTTGATGCAGCTAACAAAGACAATATCCAAACAGTAGGAATCACAGATAACTACGATAAGGATAAATTGAATGTTAATGCTTCAGATATCAAGGTTTACGATTCAGTAACTGGTGCAGATGTTACTAACAAGTTCGATATCACTGATAACAACGGTGTTCTTACAGCTAACCTTAAAGCTGGCTTCACTAAGTCACTTGGCGACGCTGAAAATACTCAAATCATTGATACAACTAAGTTTGAATTTGGACGCTACTATAAATTTGATATTCCAGCAACAGTGAAAGACGATGTCGTAGCTGGTGCAGATATCGAAAACAAAGCAGCTCAAGTTGTTAACTACTACAACCCAACAACTAAGAAAGTTGAAAAACCTGAAAAACCAACTGAAAAACGTGTCAACAGTGTTCCAATCTCAGTTGAATTCAACTTCACTAAGAAATTGGAAGGTCGTGACCTTAAAGCTGGCGAATTCACATTCGAGTTGAAAGATAGCGACAATGTTGTGATTGCAACTGCAACCAACGATGCAGCTGGTAAGATTAAATTCTCTCCAGTAGAGTACACAAATAAAGCTGGTGAAAAAGTTACAGCCCTTAAATACAAGAAGGGTCAAGAAGGTACTTACAAGTACACTGTAACAGAGGTTAAGGGTACAGACGCAACTGTCGATTACGATACAATGGCTGCTGTTGTAACCGTTACTGTTTCTCATGATGGTACAGCGAAAGCCTTGATCACAAACGTGACAGAACCTGCGGATAAAGAATTTAACAACCGTGTGACTCCTCCAGAAGAGCCTAAGTTCCAACCAGAGAAATACGTTGTTTCTGAAGAGAAATACGATATCACAGGTGACAAGCTCGTTGATGATGATAAAGAGTTGGCAGACAAGTACGCAGATACCAATGCGAACCCATATGCGGACGATGCCTCAAACAACGAAGCAGAAAACTTGAATACCAAGACTGTTAAACGTGGTCAAAAATTGGTTTATCAAGTATGGTTGGATACAACTAAATTCGACGCAGCTAACAAGGACAACATCCAATCAGTAGGAATCTCAGATGACTACGATGAAACTAAATTGAATCTTGACGCTTCAGCTATTAAAGCCTACGATTCAGTAACAGGCGCAGAAGTCACAGACAAATTTGATATCACAGTTAACAACGGTGTGATCACTGCAACCCTTAAAGCTGGCTTCACTAAGTCACTTGGCGATGCAGAAAACACACAAGTTATCGACACAACTAAATTCGCCTTTGGACGTTACTACAAGTTCGACATCCCAACAACAGTTAAAGCTGATGTTGCAGGTGGTGTAGATATCGAAAATACTGCGGCCCAAGTTGTAAACTACTACAACCCAACAACTAAGAAAGTTGAAAAACCAAGCAAACCAACTGAAAAACGTGTTAACAACGTTCCAGTTGAAGTGGAATTCAACTTCACTAAACGTTTGGAAGGTCGTGAGCTTAAAGCTAACGAATTCAGTTTCGTCCTTAAAGATTCAGAAGGTAAAACTCTTGAAACTGTGAAGAACGATGCTTCTGGTAACGTTAAGTTCAAAGCTCTTGAATTCAAGAAAGGCCAAGAAGGCGTTCATAACTACACAGTAGAAGAAGTTAAAGGCACAGACGCAACCGTTACATACGACACAATGAAAGCGAATGTAACAGTTACAGTTAAACACGATGGAACAGCTAAAGTTCTTATCGCGACTGTAGGTGCAATTGCGGACAAAGAATTTAACAACCGTGTGACTCCTCCAGAAGAACCTAAGTTCCAACCAGAGAAATATGTTCTTAGCGATGGTAACGGTAAGTTTGATATCACTGGTACTAAGCTTCTTGATGATGATGCAGAGTTGACAGATAAGTACGCAGACACAAATGCGAACCCATACGCTGATAAAGCTGATAACAACGAAGCAGAAAACATCAATACGAAAGCCGTGAAACGTGGCGAAACTATTAACTACCAAGTATGGCTTGATACAACTAAATTTGATGCAAACAACAAGGATAATATCCAAACTGTTGGTATTACTGACAACTATGATGAAGCTAAATTGGATGTTAAGGTATCTGATATCAAGGCTTACGATGGTAAGACTGGTAAAGATGTTACTGATAAATTCAACATCTCAATTGCTAATGGTGTAATCACAGCTAACCTTAAAGATGGCTTCACTAAGTCACTTGGCGATGCAGAAAACACTCAAATCATCGATACTACTAAGTTCGAATTTGGACGTTACTACAAGTTTGTCATCCCAGCTAAAGTTTCTGACGGTGCTTACGATGGTGCTGAAATTGAAAATACAGCAGCTCAAGTAGTTAACTACTACAACCCAACTACTAAGAAGACCGAAAAACCAGAGAAACCAACTGAAAAGCGTGTCAACAATGTTCCAATGGCTATTCAGTTAATCTTCGGTAAGACACTTAATGGTCGTCAATTGAAAGATAAGGAATTTAACTTTGTCTTGAAAGACGAAGCAGGAAAAGTTCTTGAAACTGTTCAGAATGATGCTAAAGGCAAAGTAACTTTCTCTACTATTAATTATGGAAGAGACGATCTTGGTAAGACCTTTAACTACACTGTAGAAGAAGTTAAAGGAACTGATACAACAGTTACTTATGACAATATGAAAGTCAACGTTACTGTTAAAGTTATTCAACCTTCAGCAGGTAATCAATTATCAACAGTTATCTCTTATGCTACAGTTGGTGGAAATTCTTATGAATCAGACGACAGAATTTTCGATAACAACGTAACTCCTAACTTCAAACCAGAGAAATACGTTGTTTCAGAACCAAGCTTCGACATCATTGGCAACAAACTTGCTGATGACGACGATTCAGCTGATAAAGTTGAAATCCAAAACTTGAATGGTAAGACCCTCAAACGTGGTCAAAAGATCTACTATCAAGTATGGCTTGATACTCGTGACTTCACAGCAGAAAGCAATCTTCAAACAGTTGGTATCACAGATAACTACGAAGAAGATAAGCTTGACATCAACGCTGCTGATATCAAGGTTTACGATGGTATCACTGGTGCTGATGTTACTGACAAGTTCGACATCAAGGTTGAAAATGGTGTTCTCTACGGTACATCTAAAGCAAGCTTGACTAAAGCTATTAGTGCAACAGATGCTACTCCAGTCATCGATACAACTAAATTCGAGTTTGGTCGTTACTATAAATTTGATATCCCAGCTGTTGTTAAAGACATTGATGCTAACGACGGTGTAGATATTGAAAATACAGCCAACCAAACAATTCACCAATACAACCCATTCAATAAGAAAGTTACAACTCCTGAAAAGCCAACTCAAACACGTGAAAACAACGTTCCAGTTCCACTCGAGTTCAACTATACTAAACGACTTGAAGGACGTGAGTTGACTGCAGGTGAGTTCAGCTTCGTATTGAAAGACAAAGACAACAAAGTTCTTCAAACAGTAACCAACGATAAAGATGGTCACATCAAGTTTGAAAAACTCTTGTTCAATAAAGATGATCTTGGTAAGACATTCACTTACACAGTTGAAGAAGTAGCTGGTAAAGATACTTCAATCACTTACGATGCTATGAAAGCGACTGTAACAGTGAAAGTTACTAAGGAAGGCAAAGTTCTTACAACTGTCGTTAACCACGCTTCAACAGGCGGATTTGCTTCAAGCGCTAACGATAAAGAGTTCAACAACAAAGTTCGTCCACCAGAAACACCAGAATTCAATCCAGAGAAATACATTCTTAATGAAACTAAGTTCGATTTGAAGGGAGTATCTCTTCTTGATGATGACAAAGAGTTGAAAGATAAGGTTGCAGAAACTAATGCAAATCCTTATGTTGATGATGCTTCTAATAATGAAAAAGCTAACATCAATACTAAGACCGTATATCCTGGACAAAAAGTTGTTTACCAAGTATGGTTGGATACTACTAAATTCACTGAAAAGAATAATATCCAAACTGTTGGTGTATCAGATGACTATGAAGACGATAAAGTTGATATCAATGTAGCTGATATTAAAGCATATGATGGCATCACAGGTGATGATGTAACAGCTAAGTTCGATATCAAGGTTGAAAACGGTGTGATTACAGCCAACCTCAAAGATGGCTTCACTAAGTCACTTGGCGATGCAGAAAACACTCAAGTTATCGACACAACTAAATTTGCCTTTGGACGTTACTACAAGTTTGATATTGTTGGTAAAGTCAAAGACGACGTTAAGGGTGGTGTAGACATTGAAAACACAGCTTCTCAAATCGTTCATTACTACAACCCAACAACTAAGTCTGTTGAAAAACCAAATAAACCAACAGAAAAACGTGTTGTTAACGTTCCAGTTAAAGTAGAATTCAACTTCACTAAACGTTTGGAAGGTCGTGAGCTTAAAGCTAACGAATTCAGCTTCCAATTGAAGGATGAAGCAGGAAATGTCATCGAAACTGTTAAGAACGATGCCAAAGGTAACGTTAAGTTCAAAGCTATTGAGTACAAGAAAGGCCAAGAAGGCGTTCACAAGTTTACAGTAGAAGAAGTTAAAGGAACAGACGCAACTGTTACATACGATACAATGAAAGCGAATGTAACAATCACTGTTTCTCATGATGGTACTGCTAAAGCTCTTGTAGCAACTGTCGGTCAAATTGCGGATAAAGAATTCAACAATGCGGTTCGTCCACCAGAAAAACCTAAGTTCCAACCAGAAAAATATGTTGTTTCTGAAGCGAAATTCGATGTAACAGGTACTAAACTCGTTGATGATGATAAAGAATTGGCTAACAAGGTTTCAGACACCAATGCAAACCCTTATGCTGATGACGCATCAAACAACGAATTGGAAAACTTGAATACGAAGTCAGTTAAACCTGGTCAAACACTTTACTACCAAGTATGGCTTGATACAACTCAATTTGACGCTAACAACAAGGATCATATCCAAACTGTTGGTATCACAGATGACTTTGATGAAACTAAGTTGGATGTAGATGCATCAGCAATCAAGGTTTACGATTCAGTAACTGGTAAAGATGTTACAGATAAATTCGACATCTCACTTGCTAACGGTGTGATTACAGCTAACCTTAAAGATGGCTTCACTAAGTCACTTGGCGATGCAGAAAACACTCAAGTCATTGACACTACTAAGTTCGAGTTTGGTCGTTACTATAAATTTGATATTCCTGCAACAGTTAAGAAGGATATTAAAGCTGGTGTAGATATCGAAAATACAGCTACTCAAGTTGTTAACTACTACAACCCAACAACTAAGAAAGTTGAAAAACCAAACGTACCAACTGAAAAACGTGTTAACAGTGTTCCAGTTTCAGTAGAGTTTAACTTCACTAAGCGTTTGGAAGGCCGTGAACTTAAAGCGAACGAATTCACATTCGTACTTAAGGATTCTACAGGGAAAGAAATCGAAACTGTTAAGAACGATGCCAAAGGTAACGTTAAGTTCAAAGCTATTGAGTACAAGAAAGGCCAAGAAGGTACTTACAAGTACACAGTAGAAGAAGTTAAAGGTACTGACAGCACAGTTCAATACGACGGTATGAAAGCTCTTGTCACTGTTGAAGTATCACACGATGGTAAAGCGAAAGCTCTTATCACTAAGGTTACTGACCCAGCTGATAAAGAATTCAACAATACTGTTCGTCCACCAGAAAAACCTAAGTTCCAACCAGAGAAATACGTTGTTTCTAAAGAGAAATTCGATATCACTGGTATGAAACTTGTTGACGATGATGCTGAGTTGAAAGATAAAGTAGGCGATACTAACAAGGATCCTTACGCTGACAGCACAGCTAACAACGAAGCTGAAAATATCAATACTAAGACACTCAAGAAAGGTGATAAGTTTGTCTACCAAGTATGGCTCGACACAACTAACTTCACTGACGCTCACAATATCCAATCTGTAGGTGTTACAGATAAATATGACAGCGAAAACTTGAACATCAATGTTGCAGATATTAAAGCATACGACTCTGTAACAGGAGAAGATGTGACAGCTAAGTTTGATATCAAGGTTGAAAACGGTGTAATCACTGCAACATCTAAGTCTGACCTTACTAAGTCACTTGGTGATGCAGAAAATACACAAGTGATTGATACTGCCAAATTGGCATTCGGACGCTACTACAAGTTCGATATTCCTGCAACTATCAAAGGCACTGCCAAAGATGGTGTAGATATCGAAAATACTGCGTCACAAATCGTTCACCAATACGACCCAACTAAGAAATCTGTTGAAAAACCAGAAAAACCAACAGAAAAACGTGTAGTCAATATCCCAACTAAGGTTGAGTTTGAATTCACTAAGAAACTTGAAGGTCGTCAACTTAAAGCTGGTGAGTTTAGCTTTGTACTTAAGGATAGCAAGGGTAATGTTATCGAAACTGTAAGCAACGATGCTAACGGTAAGATCAAGTTCTCTGCCCTTGAGTACAAACGTGGTGAAGAAGGTAATCACGTCTATACAGTAGAAGAAGTAAAAGGTAACGATGCAACTGTTACTTATGATAAGATGGTAGCCACAGTTGTTGTTTCTGTAACTAAAGATGGTAAAGTCTTGACAGCGATTTCTCAATTGCCAGAAGATACTGAGTTCAACAACACTGTTATCCCACCAAATACACCACCAACAACTCCACCAAACACACCTCCTACTACACCACCAACTACGCCTCCAACACCACCGACTCCTCCAACTCCAGTGGTTCCACCAGTGACACCACCAACTACACCAGAAGCTCCTAAAGGACCAGCACTTCCTGAAACAGGTGATGATGCGTCTATGGCAGCTATGGCTCTTGGAGGAATCCTTGCGGCAGCTGGACTAGGTTTGGCAGGAAAACGCAAAAAAGAAGACTAAGATAGTTCATAGGTTAAATCCCTCAATATAGTTAGTTAGACTATTTCAGTTTTCGAAAAAGAGACTCATCCCGATAGGGGTGGGTCTCTTTTGTATCTATCTTAAAGATGATTTGGTGTTTTATTAAAATATTAGATATAAGGTTAAGTAATAGAGATTTTAGGATTTATTTTATGCAAAACAGATCAGTGGTTTAAATTTCAGGAAAAGATTATTATAAATATTGATATGTACTAAAATACTTATGTGAAAAGGTTTATTGGTTGTCATGAAGTCCTAGCTGCAAATCACAACTCGTTTTTTATATTGATTAAAAATTAGAGAAAATACTTGCTTAATGATTAAAAAAAAGATACGATAGACTTTGGAAGAAGGTTAATAAATGTATAGAGTGCGTATTTTTTCAATAATGTCTTTGTTTTTGACGCCCATTTGGGGTACAAGGATTAACTTATAGGAAGATTTTGAATGAAACAAGCAAATCATGTTTTTGAAAAAGTGACAAAGTACGCTATTCGTAAGTTGTCGGTAGGTGTAGGACCAGTTGCTATCGGGACATTCTTGTTAGCAGGTGGTTTTTTCGTGTCTAAACCAGTCTCTGCAGATCAGGTTACTAAGGATGCAACGGTACACATGGCCTATGTCGCTGAAAATGAATTAACAGCTGAAGAGCAACAGCAAGTGGTCCATGCTATTCCTGAGGACTACCAGAATGAAGATACTTTTTATTTGGTCTACAAACGTAAGGGTGCTACGCAAACTAGTCTTCCTCAGACAGGAAGTTCTGACTGGGTAGCGTCAGGTTTAGGACTAGCAACGGCGACCATGGCTGTGTTGCTGTTTTCAAAAAAACATCGTAAAAAAATTATTGGTTTGGTCTTGATTGGGGCCGCAGGGCAAAGTCTCCTTGTGCCAATAGAGGTTCTTGCCTTGCAAAACAAGGAGTTGCAGGCCTATAATCAGACCCTTGCTGTTGCAGACGAGGCGGACCTAGCTAAAGGTGTTATTGCAATTGATGGTTATGAGTATGTCGGTTATCTGCGTTACTCTGCTAAGCCGGAGCTTGAACAACCTTTGGAGAATACTTTGCAAGGGCTTGAGTCTTCAATAAAAGAAGATAATACAGTTAGTCAGGGGATAGCTGATAGGGATAGTAAGGGAATCAGTTGGAAAAAAGGAACACAGGAGCCAGGTCATGAAGGCGAGGCAGCTGTTCAACCTGCTAACCCAGAGTACACTGGACCAATTAGCGCTAAAGGTACGCAAGAATCAGGTCATGAAGGCGAGGCAGCTGTTCAACCCGCAAATCCAGAGTACACTGGACCAATTAGCGCTAAGGGTACGCAAGAAACAGGTCACGAAGGCGAAGCGTTGGTTCAACCTGCAAATCCAGAGTACACTGGACCGATTAGTGCCAATGGTACCCAAGAGGTCGGTCATGAAGGCGAAGCGTTGGTTCAACCAGCTAATCCAGAGTACACTGGACCGATTAGTGCCAATGGAACACAAGAAGTAGGTCATGAGGGTGAAGCTTTGGTTCAACCTGTTGCCCCTGAATATACCGGTCCAATCAGTGCCAATGGTACTCAAGAAGTTGGTCACGAAGGCGAAGCAGCTGTTCAACCTGTCGCTCCAGAGTACACCGGTTCAATCAGTAGCGATACTACAAGTGCTAATGGAACGCAGGAAGTTGGTCACGAGGGTGAAGCATGGGTCCAACCAGCGGCTCCAGAATATACCGGCCCAATCAGTGCTAACGGCACACAAGAAGTTGGCCATGAGGGAGAAGCATTGGTTCAACCTGCCAATCCAGAGTATACGGGCCCAATCAGTGCTAACGGCACGCAAGAGGTTGGTCATGAAGGCGAGGCAGCTGTTCAACCTGCTAACCCAGACTATACAGGCAAACTGGAAGCCAAGGGGACACAAGAATCAGGACATGAAGGTGAGGCTCTTGTTCAACCTGAGAATCCTGTTCATACCCCAGTTGTCGGCAGTATCACAGGGACTGAAACGCAAGCCATCGATTATCCTATCGAAGTGATTACGGATGATAACAAGTATGTGGATGAAGAAGTTGTCGAACAAGAGGGTAAAAAAGGTAGCCAAGAAATCCAGAAAATTTACCAAACCATTGATGGTGTCAAGGTTGGTGAGCCGACTATTGTGTCAGGTAAGGTTATTGAGGTGCCACAACCTAGAAAAATCCGTCGTGGAAGCAAGCCTCTAGATGGCACAACGACCGAAGAATCTATTGTAGAGCTTCCATTTAAAGAAATTGTCCAAGAAGATGACACACTTGAGAAAGGCACTTTACAGGTTGTCCAAGAAGGTCAAAAAGGCCAAAATAAAATCACCAAGGTTTATAAGACCTATAAGGGAAACAAGACTGCTGAAGAACCAACTGTTACTGAAACAGTGCTAGTGCCTGTCCAAGATCGTATCGTTCGCAAAGGAACTAAGGTATCTGAAAAACCAGTGCTTACGCTGACACAGATTGACAAGGATGACTTGGGTCGAAGTGCTAAACTTAGCTACAACTTGACTAATCCAGGTTCAGCAACTATCACGACTATTAAAGCGGTCCTTAAGCAAGATGGACAGGTTGTTCAAACGCTTGATATTCCTAGCACGACCTTGACTGCTGACCTAACCAACTTAGACTATTACAAGCCTTATACTCTTACAACAACCATGACCTTTGATCGTGGCAATGGTGAGGAGAGTCAGGTTTTGGCAGACCAAACTCTCCAACTGGATCTCAAGAAGGTTGAGCTTAAAGATTTTGCACGTACAGATTTGATCAAGTATGACAATCAAACAGAAGTGGATGAGACTCGTCTGACAGCTGTGCCTCAAGATCTCACGAATTACTACTTGAAACTGACTTCTGCGGATCAAAAGACGACTTACTTGGCAGTGAAAGCCATCGAAGAAACAACAGTTGATGGCAAGGCGGTTTATAAGGTAACTGCAGAAGCGGACAATTTGGTACAACGTGATGCCCAAAACCATTTTGCACAAACCTATAGCTATTACATTGAGAAACCTAAGGCTAGCCAAGCCAATGTCTACTATGATTTTGCTGACTTGGTCAATGCCATTCAAGCAAATCCATCTGGTGAATTTAGACTGGGCCAAAGCATGAGTGCTCGTCACGTCATTCCAAACGGCAAGTCATACATTACTTCAGAATTTACTGGTAAGTTGCTAAGTGATGGTGACAAACGCTATGCCATCTATGATTTAGAGCATCCATTGTTTAATGTTATCAATGGCGGAACTATCAAAAACATCAACTTTGAAAATGTAGATATCAATCGCCCTGGCCAAAATCAAATCGCGACGGTTGGATTTAACCTTAAAAATAAAGGTCTGATTGAAGATGTTAAGGTGACTGGTTCAGTTACTGGTAACAATGACGTGGCTGGTATCGTCAATAAGATTGATGAAGATGGCAAGATTGAGAATGTCGCCTTTGTCGGTAAGATTGACTCTGTCGGTAATAACTCGACAGTTGGTGGAATTGCTGGTTCAAACTACATGGGATTCGTTAACAGAGCCTATGTCGATGCGACTATTACAGCTCAAAATGCCAATGCAAGTATGTTAGTGCCATTTGTTACTTACATGCTTAACAGTTGGAAGTCAGGAACTAAGGCCAAGGTGACCAATTCAGTAGCCAAGGGTGTTCTTGATGTCAAAAACACACGAAATGTCGGTGGGATTGTTGCTAAGACATGGCCATACGGTGCTGTTCAAGACAACGTGACCTATGCCAAGGTTATTAAAGGTCAAGAAATCTTTGCTTCAAATGATGTCAATGATGAAGATGGTGGTCCTCATATCAAAGACCTCTTTGGTGTTGTTGGTTATAGCTCGGCCGAAGATGGCACGGGTAAAGATACCAAGAGTCCTAAAAAACTCAAACATTTGACTAAGGAAGAAGCCGACAAGCGTGTTGAAGGTTACAAGATCACAGCTGATACATTTGTCAGCGAGCCTTACGCGTTGAACACCCTTAACAACGTTTCTAGTCAAGCAGATTTTGCCAATATTCAAGACTATAATCCAGAATACAAACAGGCTTACAAGAATATTGAGAAATTCCAGCCATTCTATAACAAGGATTATATTGTCAACCAAGCCAACAAACTGGCTAAAGACCATAACTTGAATACCAAAGAGGTGCTCTCAGTGACACCAATGAAAGACAGTAATTTTGTTACTGACCTAAGCGCTGCTAACAAGATTATTGTTCACTACGCTGATGGTACCAAAGACTACTTCAAGCTTTCAGAGAGTTCAGAAGGGTTGAGCAATGTTAAGGAATATACTGTCACTGATTTGGGTATCAAGTATACTCCGAACATCGTTCAAAAAGACCATTCAAGCCTTATCAATGGAATCGTTGATATCTTGAAACCGATTGAGTTGCAGTCTGACCCAATTTACCAAAAACTTGGTCGTACAGGTCCAAATAAGGTCAATGCTATCAAGAACCTTTTCTTGGAAGAGAGCTTTGAGGCTGTTAAAACTAATTTGATCAACCTTGTGACTAAGCTGGTTCAAAATGAAGACCACCAGCTTAACCAATCACCAGCTGCTCAACAAATGATTCTTGACAAGGTTGAGAAGAATAAAGCAGCCCTCTTGCTAGGCTTGACCTACTTGAATCGTTATTACGGTGTGAAGTTTGATGATCTTAACATCAAAGAAATCATGCTCTTCAAACCAGATTTCTATGGTAAAAATGTGGATGTCCTTGACCGTTTGATTGAGATTGGCTCTAAGGAAAATAATATCAGTGGTTCAAGAACCTACGATGCTTTCGGTGAAGTTCTCGCTAAGAGTACCCTTTCTAGTGATCTTACCGACTTCCTCAACTACAACCGAAAACTCTTTACCACTATCGACAATATGAATGATTGGTTCATTGATGCCGCTAAGGATAAGGTTTACGTTGTAGAGAAGGCGTCTCAAAATGAAGGTGTTGGTGAGCACAAGTATCGTGTTTATGACAACCTCAGTCGTGGTCTCCACCGCAAGATGATTTTGCCATTGTTGAACCTTGATAAGACAGAAATGTTCCTGATTTCTACTTATGACACCATGTCTTATGGTACAGCTAACAAGTACAACACAACCCTAGAAAAGTTGAAACCTGAGATTGATCTAGCGGCTCAACGTCAAATCAACTACCTTGATTTCTGGCAAAGATTGGCCGCAGATAATGTCAAAAACAAATTGTTCAAAGACATTGTCAATCCAATCTGGGAAGGTTTCTACGTCTGGGGTCATGGTTGGCCAGGTTGGCCAGAGCGCTACGGCCAATTTAAGAACAGTACGGAAGTCTATGCGCCAATCCGTGAAATCTATGGACCAGTCGGTGAGTACTACGGTGATAACGGAGCTATGGCTGGTGCCTATGCTGCCATCTACGACAATCCATATGATAATCGTGCCAAGGTTACCTTCGTTATGTCTAACATGATTAGTGAGTACGGTGCATCAGCCTTCACTCATGAAACAACCCATATCAATGACCGTATTGCCTACTTTGGAGGTTTTGGTCGTCGTGAAGGAACAAATGTTGAAGCCTATGCCCAAGGAATGTTGCAATCACCAGCTACTCAAGGTCACCAAGGTGAATACGGTGCCTTAGGCCTTAACATGACCTTTGAAAGAGCCAACGATGGTAACCAGTGGTACAACACCAATCCAAACAAGTTGAACTCTCGTGAGGCCATCGACCGTTACATGAAGGGCTACAACGATACCCTTATGCTTCTAGATTCACTTGAAGGAGAAGCAGTCCTCAGTCAAGGCAAGCAAGAGCTCAATAACGCATGGTTCAAGAAGGTAGATAAACAGCTACGAGGCAATAGTAAAAACCAATACGACAAGGTGCGTGCTCTAAGTGATAGCGAAAAGGCTATTAGTTTGACCACTATTGATGACCTTGTGGATAATAACCTCATGACCAATCGTGGACCTGGAAATGGTGTTTATAAACCGGAGGACTTCTCCTCTGCCTATGTCAATGTGCCTATGATGTCTGCTATTTATGGTGGTAATACCAGTGAGGGCTCTCCAGGTGCTATGTCCTTCAAGCACAATACCTTCAGACTCTGGGGATACTACGGCTATGAAAAAGGTTTCCTAGGTTATGCGACCAACAAGTATAAACAAGAAGCAAAAGCGGCTGGTAAGGATACCCTTGGAGACGACTTTATCATTAGCAAGATTTCTGATGGTCAGTTCAACTCCCTAGAAGACTTCAAGAAAGCTTACTTCAAAGAAGTCAAAGAAAAAGCGTCACATGGTTTGACGACAGTTACGATTGATGGCACATCAGTAAGCTCTTACGATGATTTGTTAGCCTTGTTTAAAGCGGCAGTCGCCAAAGACGCTGCAAGTCTTAAAACAGATAATAATGGCAATAAATCTGTGTCAACAAGCCATACGACAAAACTCAAAGAAGCTGTCTATAAGAAACTCCTACAAGAGACAGATAGTTTCACAAGTTCTATTTTCAAATAATAGATGAAAGAAACCCTTTTGGTAACTGCCAAAGGGGTTTTTGATACTGTCGGGAATGCGGGTGGTAGGAGCCTTTAGGTCAGTGTTGGCAAGGGATTGAGAAAGATGTGAGTTAAGCCATTAAAAAAATTCCTTTTGAAGGGAGAGAATTTTGAATTTTAATAAATATCACTATAACTAAAAAATAAGGTTAGAGTGACGAACGTTTTTAATAAAAGATGGTTTGATATAAAAGTATTTTGAAAATTATAGAACTGACAAAATAGGGGATTGTGCTAAACAAAAGTACGAACGATTTGATGTTTCAAAGGACTTAGATAAAAGTTTTAAATTAATGTTTTTTAATAAAAGTTAAACTTTTACACGATTATTAGTATATATTTGACAATTTAATAATTATAGTATAAAATAGAAATCGTATATAAAGTAATTTGGATATTGAGGAAATTTATTATTATGAGAGATATGTTTAATAAACGCCAACGTTTTTCATTAAGAAAATATAGCTTTGGTGTGGCCTCTGTCCTTTTGGGAGTTTCAATCTTCTCAAATGCACAGGGTGCCCAAGCTGACGAAACGGTAGCACCAACTACCGCAGGTATGGAAACAACTGCTGAGCCAGATGTCGTCGTGGAGCAATCAACACCAACAACAGCATCAGTAGCTCCAGCAACAACAGAAAACACACCAAGTTCAGTCTCTACTGTGGCCTTGGCTAGTGAACAACCCCAATCAGTAGCTCAAAACAGCCAAGCAACTTCAACAACTAGTCAAACAGCAGCTAGTTCAGAAGTAGCTTCTCAGGCTGCATCGCAAGCGAGCTCTGAATCTGCAGCAGCGGCTGCTTCATCTGTAGTTACTAGTGCACAAGCTCTTAGCTCAGCAGCTGTAGCAGAAACTCCAGCTGCTGGTCAAGTATCAGCACAAACAAGTGCGGCTGCTTCAGTTGCGACTGTAGCAGAAACTGCCAGTGCAGAGTCTACGACTAACGCTGTAAATAGCGTCCTTAAAGTAGCGACTAGCGAGTTGGCTGTGACAAGCAGTGAATTGAATGCTGCTGAAGCAAGCCTTAACTCTGAAAATCTCATCAACGCTATGGGTCTTGCAGTATCAAACCGTAGCCTTCGTACAGCTGATGCGGTTGCTGTTTTGACAAATGCTGGAGCAGGCTCAACAAACCCTGACTTGACAAACCTCGGCTACAAACTTGACTATTTACCAGGGCGTCAACAATACTTTGTTAACATTGACTACATCAACCACCTCAAAGTCGGTCGTGATAACCGTGGGGGGTTGAGACCTTATGACTTTATTGAAAACGGTAATTTCTTTGTTACACCAAACTATGCTAACCTTGGTATTATTGACTATGTTGATGAAGCAGGAAACAAGATCCCTGGATCTTCAACCTACCGTATCAATAACTCAACTGAAACAATTACAGCAAACGGTAAGACTTACAATAAAATCTACGATGCTGGTGTAACAGAACTTCCACCAGTACCAGCAGGATACCGCATCAAGTATGCAACTGCTGACAAATCAAAAGCTAATGCTTACGTAGATGTCTTGAAGTCAGAACGTCAATACGACTATAACAACGGTGTTGCAACTATCCGTTCTGAACGTTCTTGGGACCGTAACCAAAGTCGTGTGGTTGACCTTGTTCAATTTGCTAACGGTTCACAAGGTTTGGATGCTTCAATTGATGCCAATGGTGGTGGTCAATACCTAGCTCCAGGATACCGTTACCACATTATCGTTGAAAAAGACACTAGAGATGTCACTAAAGCAACAAGTCAAACAGTGACTTACACTGGTGCTGATACGAAGACACCAGCTGCTAACACTCAAAATGACTTTAGCTTCAACGGTAAAGAAGACCCAACAACTAATACAACAACTTGGACTGAAACGACTCATACTTATGGAACAGTTAAGACTCCGGTTGTTACTGGTTACTATGCTGATAAAACTGTAGCAGGTGGTAAGACAGTTACTCCAGATGCACCAAATGCAACAGACACAGTGACATACAAAGCCTTTGGTAAATTTATCGCTGTGGATGAAAATGGAAATCCAATTCCAGGTGTATCAACAACTGCCTACACAAACGATCCAAATGATGCGACTAAGATGATTGCCATCGACAAGACGCTTCCAAGCATTCCTGGCTACACTGTTAAGGTTGTACCTGCCACACCAGGTGACTTGTCTAGCGATACTAAGGTTGTTTACGTTAAGAACGATCAAAAAGCAAGTGTTACTTACCGTGATGAAACAAGCGGTTCAATCCTTGAAACAGTTGCTTTGGCTGGTAAGTCTGGCGAAGCGATTAACTACTCAACAGCTGAACGTATCAAACACTATCAAGACCTTGGCTATGCCCTTGTGACAGATGGTTACCCAGCTGGTGCAAGCTTTGACTTGGATAGCACAGTTGACCAAGCTTGGACAGTAAGCTTCAAACGTGTAGCACTTGACTTTAATCCAGACAATGCACACGAACCAGGAACACCAATCTATCCTAACCAACCAAACGGTCCAAAATGGCCAGCTAAGGATGCTTACCTTAAAGATGTTACTTACACTGTTCACTATGCAAGCAAGAACAGCAATGCTAAATTGCCAGCAGACAGTGTTCAAAAGGCACAATGGAAACGTTCATTGACCCTTGATTCTGTAACAGGTGACATTCTTACTGCAGGTGAATGGAAGGCTGATAAGACTAAGTTCGACCTCGTAATCACACCATTGGTTAACGGTTATTTCGCCGATAAAGGCCGTGTGGCTTCTCAAGATGTCACTATGGACAACAAGGTTGAAACTGTTACTTACACTAAATTTGGTAAGATTATTGCCGTTGACGAAAAAGGTAATCCAATCCCAGGTGTTGAAGCAGTTACTTACACAAATGATCCTAACGATCCAACTAAGGCTGCCATGACACTTGTTCCTGAAGTAAAGGGTTACAAGGCCGAGAAGACTGCTGTGACACCAAGCAACCCTGGTGCTGATACAAAGGTTATTTATAAGTTAACTAACGCAGAACCCGCTAAACCGACAACTAACAAAGACCTTGGTACTATCGTTGTCATCTACCGTGATGAATATGGCAACCAAATCAAGATGCCACTTGTTATCACTAACTCTGTTGGTTCTGAAGTTAACGTTCACGGTGACCGTTATATCTACCGGAATGGTGTGAAATACGAATTGATTCGTCAAGAAGGTAAATCTACAGACAAGATGACAAAAGGTCAAACAGTCGTAACCTATATCTATCGTAAGGTCGAAGATGGCTCAACACCTTCAAATGGTAATAATGGTCAATCTGGAAATGGTGGAAATTCAACTTCTAAAGCTGTAAAAGCGGCCTCAAACGGATCTAAAGGATCTAAAGGTTCTGGATCAGCAGCCGATGGCGCTTCAGATGGTAAAGGTTCAGATAAGAAGAAATCTGGAAACAAAGATGGTAAGAAGGCAGATGGTTCTGATAAAGCTAAAGAAGGCGACGAACAATTGCCAGTAACAGGTGAATCAGATAACAACCTCGCAGCAATGGGTGTTGTTGTTATGGGACTTATGTCAGGACTTGCGGCTATGAATCGTCGTAAAAACCAAGACTAAGATTTCCACACCTTATCTCTCATAAATTCCAAAAATAAAATCTCTCTCGAGTGAATTGCTCGGGAGAGATTTTTTGGGTCTTTGTAGATAAAACTCAAGAAAGCTCCGAATGTTTGTGAATCTTTTAAGCAGTATTTAGCTTGATAAGGTACAATAGAGTAAGACAAAACGAATGAGGAGACTGTCATGAAGTTTTTACATACGTCAGATTGGCATGTGGGGCGAACCCTCAATGGCTGGTCTTTGCTGGAGGAGCAGGAGTGGGCCTTCCAACAGATAGTGGATTTGGCAATTCACGAACAGGTGGATGGGGTCATCATTGCTGGAGATCTCTATGACCGTGCGGTGCCGCCTGTGGATGCGATTAAACTTTTTAATAAGACCTTGGCACGTTTGGTCTTGGAGGAGCAGATTCCCGTCTATGCCATTAGTGGTAATCACGATGGGGCTGAACGCTTGCATTTTGGGAGAGACTTTTTTCAACCTCAGGGTCTTCATTTAAGCACACGTTTGGAGGAGGCCTTTGAGCCGATTGAGTTGGAGGATTGCCAGATTTTCCTGCTGCCCTTTATTGATCCTATTGATGCTCGGATTTATTATAAGGATGATGAGGATAAGGAAATTCAGGGGATTGGAGATGCTTTAGCTTACATTCTTGAGGATATGGAAAAAGCTTTTGATCCTGACAAAACACATATTTTGGTGACACATTTTGCGGTTTCTAAGAAAGATGACCAAGATGGTCAAAGTCTTCGAGAACTGATGCTGTCTGAAACCAGCAATACGGTAGGTGGCCTTAGCAATGTGACCAGTGATCTTTTCAAAGCTTTCGATTATGTGGCCTTGGGGCATATTCATACACGCTTTGCCAGTCCGACCAAGCGCGTGCAATATTCAGGTAGCCCGGTCGCCTTTAATGTCAAAGAAGCCAAACGTAAGGAAGAGAAGGGTGTCTATATTGTTGAATTGGATACGACTGGTAACTTGTCTCAGGCCTTCCATTCTCTAGAGGTCAGACGGCCAATTGTGACCCTTCAGGAACCTTTTGAAACCTTGATGTCACCAGAATTTTATAAGGAAAATCCTTGTCAAAAGGCTTGGTTTGCTTTTGATATTCAACTGTCCAGTCGTAAGGAATTAGAAGGTATCAATGTGCGTGCCCGTCTGGAAGAAATTTATGGGACAGACATTGTGGAAATCACCTTCAGTCGTCTGGGTGATGTCAGGGAAGAAAACGTGACTGTTGATCAGCACTTAAAAGATTTGGAAATGCAGTCGCCGCAGGAAATTGTCTCTGATTTTTACCAGACAGTGACTGGGGGCGATGTCTTGTCTGAGAGACAAACAGCCCTTGTGGAAAGTATTTTTGAGGAGATTGGAAGGAGCCGACAATGAGACCAGTTCAGTTAGAATTGACCAATTTTGGACCTTATCGTAAGGAAGTCATCAATTTCACCCAGTTTGACCATGCTCCCCTCTTTTTGATTGGTGGTGACACAGGGGCTGGTAAGAGTACTCTCTTTGACGCTATGACAGTGGCCTTGTTTGCGACGACCAGTGGTGATCGTAATGTTGAGGAGATGCGGTCGACCTTTGCTGGTCCAGAGGATGATTTGACCAAGGTGACTTTTTACTTCCAACAGGGCCAGCACCTTTATCGCATTGAGCGAGTTCTCCAGCAGGAGAGGGCCAAGCGTGGTGGTGGTACGACCATTCAAAAAGCGACGGCTTCCTTAGTCATTGTGGATAAGATTGGTGGTCAAGAAATTGAAAAACTAGGAGATAAAATCAAGGAAGTTAGTGACCAGATTGAGCAGATTTTGGGCCTCAATGCTGAGCAGTTCAAACAGATTATCCTCCTTCCGCAAAATGATTTCAGCCGTTTCTTGAAAGAAGATTCCAAGACCAAGACTCAAATTTTGAAGAAAATCTTTGGAACAGGTATTTTTGACCGTTTTCAAAAGAGTTTGGAAGAGCGTCTTCGTCAGAGCAACAAGGATATGGAAAAGCGCCAGGCTCAACTAGATGCCCATTTTATCAGTCAAGTTTGGTCTGAGGAAGAATTAGCTGTCTTAGCCCAAACACCAGCCTCTGAAAAATTGGCACGTCTTGAAGAGCTTTTGGCGCAACGTCAAGAAAATCTTGAAGAGCAAAAAAGCATCTTGAAGGATGCCCATGAGGATTTGGCTAAGCTGCAAAAGAGCTTACAAACTGCACAAGATGTAGCAAAGATTTTCCAAGAATTGGAGCAAGCCAAGGAGCGTTACCGTCTAGAAATTGAGGAAGGTGCTCAGGAACAGGCAGAGGCTAAAGTGCATCTGGAGGAATTGCAGTTTGCCCAAGGGTTGCAGGAAACCATTAGTAGCTTGAAGCAGTATCAGAAGCAGTTGTTGCAAGTAGAGCAAGACCTTGAAATTGCTCAGGAGGAATTAAAGGCTAAGGAGCAGGCTTTTAAGGAAGTCCAGGCTCAAAAAGAGGCGTTTGCAACCCAATCTGAGGATTTTCTTCAAAAAGAAGAGAAACTGGAAGCATGGAAAGAGGCTATTATCTATGCCCAGAGTCTTGCCCAAGAGCAGGAGAAAATCAAACAGTCGAGTGCAAACTACAAGCAGTTGGAAGCGACCTATCAGCAGGCTTCGAAAGAGATTGAGCTCCTTTCCCAGTCCTTGTCAGATTTGGAGGCCAATCGTCTTAGTTTAGAGAGTTTACATGAGGCTGAAAAACTCCTCCAGTCTGTGGGCTACAGTGTGGATAAGCAACTGGCTCAGGACCTGAAAGAAATAGAGGGCTTGAATCAGGAGTTGGCAAAGACGGAAAAACGTCATCAAACCTTATCTTTGGATAGTGACCAAGCTCAAGAAATCTTAAATGAATTGGAAGAGAAGTTAAGAACGACTTTGGCTTCACGTCGTCAACTCATGATTGCCCAGTTGCAGGCAGAGTTAGAAGATGGACAGCCCTGTATGGTTTGTGGTTCCTTGGATCATCCTAATGTCGATGGGACACAGGCTGATGAAGCGGCCTTGAAGGATCTCATGAATCGGGTGGAGGAACTTCAAGCTCAAAAAGAAAAGCAAGTCGCTACCTTGTCAAACCGTCAGGCTAGATTGAGCGAAGTTGAGTCTAAACGTCAAGATTTGCTTGACCAAGTGGCTAAAGTTAAGTTAACTCTTGAAAAACACTATCAAGAACTCGAAGAGCAAGTTAAGGGACAGTTTGATTTTAACTTTTCAGAGGATTATGAAGCTGTCCGTGGGCAAGCCTTGTTGAGTGCTGTTGAGAAGCATTATCAAGAACTCCAAAAACGCTATGATAAGGAAGAGGCAGACCGTGTCCATTATCAAGAGAAGTTAGGGCAAGCCCAAGAAAAAGCGATAGATTTGGCTAAGAGCTATCAAGAGGCCAAGGCAGCTCTCGACCAAGCTGAAGAGCGCCTAAAAGACCTGCAGGAAGCTCATCCAGAGTTGGAGTCTGTAGAGGTTTATCAGGAACGGATTTCACTTGCGAAGCAGGAGTTGGACCTCTACAATAAGCAGATTAAGGAAAATAGTGAAGCCTACAACCAACTTCATGCCGACATTCAAGGCATCAAGGGGCAACTTGAGAGCTTGACCAAGTCTAAAGAAAAGACCAGCCAAGAAACGAAGCGTTTATCGGTTGAGTTGGACCAAAGTCTTAAGGCTGAAGGGGCCCTCACCAATGACCTAGAGCAAATCCAGCTTTGGCTGCTTGAGGTGAACAAGCAAGCTATTCCTAAGCTTCAGGCTCAATTGACAAGTTACCAAACCCTTAAACAAGAATTGCAGACCCAGATTAGTAAGGGCCAAGCGCTTCTTCAAAATCAAGAAAAACCAGATTTGGCCGCTTTAACCCAAGAGGTCCAAACCAGTCAGAAAAGTTACGATACGCAATTAGCTCAGGTCTCTGTCATGGAGAAGGGACTTAAGGATGCGACGGCTACTTATCAAGCAGCAAAAAACCTTCAAGACAGCAATCAAGAGGCCTTTAAGGCCCACCAAGAACTCAGTGATTTGGTTAAGGTGGTTAAGGGAGAAAATACTGCTCTAACTGGTCGTCTCAATCTTGAGGTCTATGTTATCCGTCAGTATTTCCAACAAATCTTGGACTATGCCAATGCCAACTACATCGGTCTCTTAACGGATAACCGCTATTCCTTTGTCTTGAGTGAGGAAGGACGCAGGGCGCGTGATCACTTTGGCTTGGATATCAACGTCTATGACCAGTTGACAGGTAGTGAACGCTCCGTTAAATCCTTGTCTGGTGGTGAAACCTTTATCGCCGCACTGGCTATTGCCCTATCCCTCTCAGAAGTTGTCCAAAATACCAGCAAGGGTGCTGTCGTGGAAGCCCTTTTCATCGACGAAGGTTTCGGTTCGCTAGATAAGGAAGCCCTCACCAAGGCTATCACGGTCCTAGAACAAATTGGCGAAAACCGCATGGTCGGTGTCATCAGTCACGTGGACGACATGAAAGAAGGCATCGCTCAGCAACTAGCCATCATCAAGTCGCACGATGGTAGCAGTCGCATTAAAATTGTGGATAAGGGGTAGGAGAAATCAGTTTATAATATACTCTATATCAGATAATAGTAGTTGTAGCTCAAGTCAAATTTGTTATAATCAGCATAGAAAAAAGGTAGTTGAATCAACAACTACCTTATGTAGAATTGTTAAAAAGCTGATGGTTTGTATAACATATTTAATCCGTCCTACTCATAAAAAAGTGGGGACGGATTTTTTGTCATCATATTTGAAAATGATATAGCAAAAGCTAGTCAAGGTAATATGAGGCTACCTAATGTCTCCCTAATCCGTTGAACTTTTAGCTAGGTGAAGTAATTATCAATTTCCTCCTCATTTTTTAGTATATCCACCTCATCAACACCACAACTTACTGCTAATTCTATAGATCCCTGAAAAGCGATATTATAGTCAGGAGAAAATGCCTTTCCTAAAAGTTTATAGTAATTCTTAATCTCTCTCTGAAGTTGATGATTATATAATTCAAATTCATTATCTAAAAAACAGCTATATTCTTGTATCTCTTTTAAATAATCTGCTATCAGTAATTTCTCTTTCATTGTGAGATTATCTTTAGCGATTTCATATAGGAAAGTTCCTATAGTATTTCCAATAACAGCTCCTAAAATAGGTATTGGAATTACAGCATGTCCTAATATTGAGGATAATGCACTAACTGATACATCAACACATAAGATTTGCGAATTTAGTAAAAATTCTTCTTTTGTGATTAACTTTTTGCGAAATTTGTATGCTTCTTCAGCGATACCAAATGACGCGGTACACAATGAACTAGCTACTGCTGCAGGAGTAGCTGTGTAATTCGTAAGGGCGTATATCGTAATGCCCCGAGTACCCCCTTTAATAGCTCCAATTCCACTATCTCTAGAGATTTCAAGCCAATCGTCTTTTGTAAACTCACTAATAGTTTTCCCTAAGCGCTTTTTTTTAATTATTCCTGTTATAAACGCAGTACCCCCTTCTAGAGAAGCCGCTATAGCGGATATATAGGCTCCCTGTTTGAAAGTAGGTTTGCTTTTATTGTATATATCTCTTCTAATATTAGTATCAATATCCTTTATATTACCTTTTTCATTATAAATAGTGGTATTGATTTGATTCCTTTGTACCTCCTTGTAACTAACTTTCGAAGGTTCTATATCAGAAAGTTTGATGTTTCCTGTTGCGAAGAATTGATTTACTTCTTTCCATTGCTTTAACGAAAATTCACCGGTTTTAGTTCCCATCTGATTGGCTTGATTTTCAGAAATGGATAGCAACATTTTTATCTTTTCATAATGATCAGCAGGTATTTGATATTTTCTACCTCCATCTAGAAACCAAGGATATTTTTCATAGTGTTGTTTGATAGCAAATAATGATAAATGATTGCCAGAATTTACAAACTTTTGCTGTATTTCAATTCCATCACGGACAAAATCAAAAGGGCCATTATCATTAATCCAGATATATTTAGGAGCCTTTCCTAATATCTGTTCTCTTGCATTTCCAATCCCACATTCAGCAACTTCAGCAATAAAACCATGCATTCCTTTTGTCCCACCACGATTCTGTTCTATAATCGACTTATTTATCTGATGCATAGTAGAATCTAGTGTGTTTATTGCATCCTTAAAATTTTGATTTTGATTCTGGAGATTCTTTAATAGGTTATCTAGTCTAACTTGATTTATGTAATTCGTCCATGATGCAATTGCTTGCTCTTCGTTACTTTTTATCACTCTTTTAAATATCATTATGCATTACTTTCTACTGTTTTGCTGAGCAATTTAGACAAAGTTTTGGTATTGTTAACCAATGCTGCAAGTCTCTGCTTGTCTACAGAGTCCAGAGTTGAATAGTCAGTAGAGTCATAGCACAGACACTCTTTAAATTGTTGAGAAAGTTCCACTTTTAGTGAAACTGTTTGATTAATTAGTTGTTCTATATTTACTCCTACTTTTCTTAACTCGTTAGTAAGATTTTGAAGTTTTGTTATCTCGTCTTTCTTTTTTTCTTGAAGCTTAAATCTTTTTTTTACGGTTAATAAAACACTTGCTAGTAGGGTAGTTCCGGCAATTCCCCAACCTATAGGACCAGCAAGAGCTAATAGAGCTTGACCTGCAGCCATTCCTCCACCACCTGTGGCTAAGGCACCACCACCAAGCCAAGCTATGGCGGCGTTAGATGCTGCTGCTCCGCTTAAAGCAGAAATAGCAGTGCTAGTGGAGGCTGTACCGAAAGTTGTCGCAACCCACATTGCCGCGGTAGGAGCTGTACTAGCGACAAAGCCTCCAGCAGTTAAACCAGCCCCAATTAATTTGCTACCTCTTTCAAGATTTTCACTTTGTTCCTTTGCAAATTCTATTACTCCTAGGAAGTTTTGTTTCTCTATTTTTATTTCCTCAAAATCTATTACGAATGCTTTTGGGTGAAACGCAATACTATTTATTAAGCGCTCAACATTTGAAATAAGCTGTACAGTTTCTTGCCGTTCTTTTAATAGAGTTTCTCCCTTAGAACTAGTAAGTTTATATTCCTCATCGTATTTTTTTTCTGCTTTATTTAGTTCCTTATTTAACAAATCACTAGGATTCAGAATTGCATCCTCAATTTTTTCAATCTCATTAATAAGTGGTATAGGTTGAATTTTAGGTTCTAGTTTTTTTGATTCACAGAAATCTATATAATTCAGCAAGTTATTTCTGTGTTGGTACAATTGTGATTTAGTTTCCTTAAATAAATTTTTATTGAACCAACCAACTTGTTTTCCTTCTATACAGTATTGAGAATACATTGAATGAATCTGTCTGATATCGGGTTGAATATCTTTCCATTTTTTATAAGCTTGTATTTTCCAAATAAATTTAGTTTTTATATTTAATATGAACACAACAATGCTAAATAATGCCACTATAAAAATATAAGCCATTTTTTTCTCCTAGAAATAAGTAGTTTTGATATTACTTCAATTACAAGCATTATACGCTTATAACGCTTATTCTTATTATATCACTCAGAAATAATGAAAGAAGAGTAAAATAAAAAAATTTACGAAATTTAGTAAAATTAGACAAAGAAAAATTATGCAATTTCTATATTTAGCAAATGGTGAGTAGGCAAGTCTATTTTGTACCGCTTCAATAGTATTAGAAAGACTGTATTTTTTGATTTGAAATATGGTTGGATTTATTCAATTTCATACTTTGAAAATATAGGTTTAGAAGTCTTCTAACTGTCAGTTTTTTCTGAAAATAAAAGGAAATTAGTTTGAAAAAAACCTCTCATAAAAAAGCTAATCTATTAGAAAATTAAGTGATACTATGGTATAATTTAATATGGTTAAGTCTCGATAAAAGCAAGGAAAAAGTGTATAGAGTGTGTTTAAGGTCACTATCTCTTGAGACCTAAAAGTTGTTATTAAACTCTTAGACTGTTTCTGGAAAGCTTATGTCGGTTTGAGACAGGAAAAGAAAAAATTGTACTAGCTAGAAAAAATAAGAAATAAAAAATGACAGAAAAAATTTCCGTAATTATTCCCGTTTATAACGTAGAAAATCAACTCCAGACCTGTCTAGACAGTGTCCTGGGGCAGACCTATCAAAATCTTGAAATCATCCTCATCAATTATGGCTCAATAGATAAGAGTGACGCCATTTGCCGTAGCTATGCTTCTAGGGATTCTCGCATTCTCTATTTCAAAAAGGATAATGGAGGGCTTTCAGA
>ERZ1699254.183-NODE-183-length-29412-cov-2.954448_pt1 | contig 29412 bp, 27 predicted proteins | sample MGYA00581522_ERZ1699254 | MGnify/ENA primary metagenome ERZ1699254 (study PRJEB42319, sample SAMD00040329) | human oral metagenome | material: saliva | host: Homo sapiens | study: EMG produced TPA metagenomics assembly of PRJDB4115 data set (Metgenomic analysis of... | reverse complement strand
GCCGCTTGCCACATTTGCTTCGCATAGATGGGCAGGAAATTCATCTTGGGCAGATCCTTCCGCGGAAATTCACGATCCACTTCCGGACCGAGCAACAAATCCTGTCCAAATTCATACCACGGACTTTGCGCCGTGAATTCGTGAATCATTCGTCGCTGCGTGAGCAGTGCGCCGTCGTTCTTCAGATCGGGAAACACCAGTCGCTCACCGTGCTTTGCTAAGGCCGATTGCACCGCAGCGAGCGCCCGGGTGGTACAATTGTCATATAAGAAATTGTAGCGATAGGTCCAATGTGGCATTTCGAGCGTGAGGCGATCTTGTTCGCCGTTCAGCCCCGGCACCACGTATTCGCGCACCTCGGGATCGTGCTGCTCAACGATCGCATTGAGCGCTTGCGCCACATCGCGCGCTTCCTCGGGCGTAAGCGCCAGCACCTGTGCCGTCACTTGGGCGTCGTCCTGCAAATAACTTTGCGCAAACAATGCGGTGCTCTCCTTCGCCATCGAATAGTCCGTACGCCCCAAGACGAATCTCATCACAAAATTGGGCGTATCGAACGAGAACCAGCCGAAGTTGTACGTATAGTCGCTCGTCGGCCGCGCCACATTGCGTACGCGCAGCGCCGTGTGCCCATACAGCCGATACACCTCGTGACCGGGCGCACAGGTCAACAGACTCACTTCCAAAGAATCGGCGTCGCTGCCCAATGGCTCGGGAACGGCGGCGGAAGCCCCTGTGATGAACAACAGGAGCACGAGCATGAACCGAATTTTCAACGACAACTTCATGAGGATCTATATATAGAATGGGGCAAAGGTACACAATAATCGGTGCAGAGCAAAATGTACGTTTGCTTTTTCTGCCCCGATTTCTTCTTTTCCATCCACCGAACGAAAGCCAAGGCCGATCACCATCCGCCGTCCTCAAAACGCAAATCCATCTTCCTCAAACGCCATATTCGGCAGCATCCGCACGACTTCGAATGGTAGAAATGACGTAAATGAACGCGGAGGACTCAGAATATTAGAAATAAGTTTGGTCATCTCATCCGAACATTGTACTTTTGCACACGGTAATCAACGCCAAGACCACAAGGAGAGATGCCGGAGTGGTCGAACGGGCCGCACTCGAAATGCGGTGAACGGGTAACTGTTCCGGGGGTTCGAATCCCTCTCTCTCCGCCATAAAGGTGTGAATCAAACAATGTTTGATTCACACCTTTTTCATTCGCATCTATTTCCCCCCAACCGGATCAAAATTAAGAACCCCCTCTCAGCGTTCCCCTTATCCAATATCGACAAACCGACTCATCTTTTCAATGCAACGGCGCTTCTGAACCAAATTGGGATGAACGTACAGATTCAGTGTAGTAGAAACGTCGGAATGGCCGAGTACTGTACTCACCGTCTTGTAGTCGCACTGACTCTCTATGCAACGCGTCGCAAAGGTATGGCGGAGTCCATGAAAAACAATCGGGGGAATCTGTAAGCGCCGGAGCAAACGGGAAAAATAATCACGATAGGTCCGCGGATCCGTAGCTTGCTCCGACACCCCGACCACAAAACGAGAACTGCCCTGCCGCTTGACTGAGCACAACGCATCGAACAACAATTTGGAGATCGGAATTTCCCGAAACGAATGTTTTGTTTTGGGAGTGGAAAACACACGCTCCGTCACCCTCCGTTCACAATCGTAGATACGCCCCACCGTTTGACGCACGCGAAGGGTGCGGTGTTGCAAACTCACATCGCCCCACTCCAGCGCACAAACCTCTCCGATACGCATCCCCGTGCAAAGCGCAAGCAATATCCCGATATTGCGCGAAGTCGGTTGCCCTACCAAATATTGCATGAGTTTGCGTTGGTGAGCGAGAGAAAGCACCGGCAACTTTCGCCCCTGCTCTGTCGTAGGGTAAGCTAATTGCCAGTTTTCGCGCTCGCAAAGGTGCAAGCGTGCACCATATCTGACGACGGCGCGCAAAAGCGTGGCAATCTTCTTCACGCCCCATTCCTCAATCATCGTTTCCACTTGGAGCCTGTCAATCGCGGCTTTCTCACGGACGAGGAAATCATGAAGATTGCCAACAAAGAACTGGATACCCACCGCTTAGAACTAGTAAGGGACGTTTTCATCTTTTCGTATTTCACAAGCCTGGCATATATTGATGTTTCCAATCTCACACCGGACAATATCGTAACACTTGATGATAAGCAGTGGATTATGACCAAGAGACAGAAAACAAATGTGGAGACAAATGTTTTATTGCTTGACATTCCCAAGAGTATCATTGCCAAGTACAGTCATAAGACCTATAGGGACGGCAAACTAGCCCCACGCTAACGAATCAGAAAACCAACGCATATTTAAAAGAAATTGACGACCTTTGCGGTATCAAGAAGAATCTAACCTTCCATCTTGCCCGGCATACATTTGCGACCATTATTGTGCATAATAATCTTTGCCCTCTTTCATATAAGTCTTGCACCCCTGAAAAACCAATCCATAAACTTCTAGTTCCAATAACCAATTTGAATTATTGTCGTAAAACCTTATCATTTTCAGACCATCTTCTTGGTTCTTTATTTCTACCTGGCATATATTTCTATTGTTATGCGACCAATTTTGACATCTCATTCCTTTAACAAAGCTATTTCTTAATTCAATTTCGACTGTATCATAATCTTTTAGCCACAGCCCCCATTTTTCGATTTCTACAGAAGGCTTTGTACCTGTTCGGATAGTCAAAATATAATTAGACAAGTCAGTTGAAAAAGAGACCAGTGAAATATCCATTATACCATTAGGATATATCTGTTTTAGAAAATGATTCCTACTTATTATTTCTATTATATTCATAAGCCCAAGATTTCGAATGACGTATAAGAATGCGAAAGTAGAGACATGCTCCATTCACACTAAGATCTTTTCCATCGTTTCCCTTTCTAAACCTTAAGATTTCGACTCAGTACCCACGACAATAACATCAGATCAATGAAAACCGAATTACATACAGAATGGACCGTTGCCGACATCTGCAAGGGGTTTGTCTATAATGAATTGGAAGGTAAAGGGCTCTTCGGTTTGGACGGCCGTTTGACCATACAACCGGAGTATCAACGGCACTACATCTACAATGACGGCAAGAAAGACGTGGCCGTGGTGGAGTCGCTGCTGAGTCGTTATCCCTTGGGCTTGATTTACTTCAATCGCACAAGTTCGGGACAATATGAGGTGCTGGACGGTCAACAACGCATCACCTCTTTGGGGCGTTTCGTCACCGGTAAGTTTGCCATCGAGGATGCCAACGGCAACATTCAGTACTTCTCCGGTCTCCCAAAGGAACAGCAACAGCTCATTCTCGACTCCAAACTCCTGGTGTATGTTTGCGAAGGCGAAGAGCGCGAAGTGAAAGAGTGGTTCAAGACTATCAACATCGTGGGCGTTCCGCTCAACGAGCAGGAACTGCGCAATGCCATCTATTCCGGCACTTTTGTCAGCGCAGCCAAGCGCGTGTTCAGCAATTCGCAGAACGCGGAAACGCAGAAATGGAGCCACTACGTGAAAGGCGACGTGAAAAGGCAGGAGTATTTGCGTGTGGCACTCGAATGGGTGAGTACTGCTCTTGGTTTGACGGTCGATGCCTACATGAGCAAGCATCGGCGCGACGAACAAATCACTGAGTTGGAAACTTAGGGAATACAAATATACACACTCTTAAAGAGAGAAGAAAGCAAAATGTTAGATTTAACGCGCCCCCCCGCGGAAACGTAGCGCGTCATTTTCCTTGCGAGTCACAGGCTTTTCCGGTTTGCCGGCAAAAAATTATTCAGCCCACTTTGTTCTTCGCCGCACAAGCACCGGGCGGGGCACTCAGTTTCACCGTTCAGCTGTGCAGGGCGCAGGGCTCAACTCGCACGCGCGTGCGTGCGCATCAGGCACTTTTCGTTTTTTGCCTTCACGCTTCACCCGAAGAAGACAAATAGCTGATGAATAGCGTGTTAGGTGTGAAGATGGCGGATGTGTTCAAGCTTCATCGGTGAAGAAGTCGGGAAAGACAAAGCCTTCACCCACAAATCGCAGAATGTCAAGCGGATAGAGGGGAGGGGTGAAGGCAAAAAAACGGAAAGTCGCTGAGTGCGCAATGCGCGGGTGCGGGCGTAGGCGCGAATGTGCCTACACGCGTGAGCGAGCGGGGCGAGTGGGTGAAGCGGGCGAACAGATCGGGAACGAAGGGAGGGGCACAAAGCGAAAGAGAGGGGGCGGGCCCTCAAAAAGAGGGGGTTCGGCGGAGAAACAAGGGAAGAAGGGAAAGAAAGCCCGCAAGTTTTCGACCTCTGACGACTGGATTCGAAATGCACGAACTTTTTGTTGCAAGAAAAGTCGGTTTCATCGAAAGAAAATGCTTACCTTTGCAAGCGAATAAACACAACACTTCCCTTTCCTGCCGCAATGCGGCGTACATATAGCGCAAAGTCGAGGAACCTCCCCGATGAGCCGACGCAAATGATCTTTGACTTCAGATGATTCGCAACTACACAGCAAACATTGCTACGACAGGTGGGCAAAACAGTGGCTTTCATCAAGAGAGGAGCTTTGTACCGAGTAGATCCTCGTTGGGCAAGTGTTTCATTGCCCACAGCGAGCGTATTTACCTGTGCATGAAAGCCTTTGCAGCCGTGAATTTCTGCCCGGCGGCCAACAATTAGAGAACGGGCGGCGTTCTACTCTACCGATAAGGATAAATAGATGGGAGAGCGACGCGCAGATCTACGTCGCAATCAGTTGCAACGGAGGGTACGGGCTGCCATCGCCGCCGATCCGCATTGACTGAAAAAATCTCCCGAGGAGAGCAGACACGCCCTTGTGCTTCGTGCGCAGAGCCCAAGGGGTATTGCGCGGAGTGGTGAGCACGGCTTTTGCACGAGAGCCGTCCCGAAAGTTGACCGGGCTCCAAACGGACAATGCTCCCGCCGTGTGCACAGCGTAAACTGACGCGATGCTGCGTTGCGGAATGGGCATCCCGCGACCGTCCTTTGGTGAGGCGGAATGCCCCAAAACGGGCAAACTTCGGCGACGGAGCTGTCACCGTCGCTCCACGAGAAACGGCGGCGAACGGAAAAGATGAGATTTTTGTGCGGGCAAAACTACAAATACCCCGCAAGAATGCGTAATTTTGAGGGCACAAAGCAATTTCAAAACAAAGACTCTCATGATCACAAACAGCAGCTTGGTGAGTATCGCGAACCTCTCGCGCGAGAAAATCCTGTATCTCATGGAGATGGCGCACGAATTCGAACTGCGTCCCAACCGCAAGCTCCTCGACGGGCGCATTGTCGCCACCTTGTTTTTCGAGCCCAGCACGCGCACACGCCTCTCGTTTGAGACGGCCGCGAACCGACTCGGGGCACGCGTCATCGGATTTACCGACCCGAAAGTGACGTCGTCGACAAAGGGCGAAACCCTCAAAGACACCATAATGATGGTGGCGAACTACAGCGATGTGATCGTGATGCGCCACTATCTCGAAGGGGCTGCCCTCTATGCGAGTGAACTCACGCCGGTGCCGGTGGTCAATGCCGGAGACGGGGCGCACCAGCACCCTTCGCAAACGCTGCTCGACCTCTACACCATGATGCAGACTCAGGGCACGCTCGACAACCTGCACATTCACTTGGTCGGCGACCTCAAATATGGGCGCACCGTCCACTCGCTCATCATGGCCATGCGCCATTTCAACCCCACATTCCATTTCATTGCTCCCGCCGAATTGGCCATGCCCGAAGAATACAAGCAGTATTGCCGCGAGCATGGCATTCATTTTGTGGAACACGAAAATTTTGATGAGGAGGTGATCGCTGAGGCCGACATTCTCTACATGACGCGCGTGCAACGTGAGCGTTTCTCGGATCTCATGGAGTATGAGCGTGTGAAGGATGTCTACATTTTGCGCCGCGAGATGTTGGCAAAGGCCCGTCGCAACCTGCGCATTCTCCACCCGCTGCCGCGCGTCAATGAAATCGCACAAGATGTGGACGACACGCCGTATGCCTACTATTTCGAACAGGCACGCAACGGTTTGTTTGCTCGCGAAGCCATCATCTGCGACGTGCTGGGCATCACCCTCGACGAGGTACGTGCCGACAGTGCCCTTCTTTCTCAAAACTCTGCTCTATGAAACGCGAAAAACTCATGGTGGCCGCCATCGAAAACGGCACGGTCATCGACCATATTCCCTCAGAAAAGTTGTTTGCCGTGATTCGCCTGCTCCACATTGAGGAATTGGATCACGACACGGTGTTTATCGGCTACAACTTGCACAGTCATTTGATGCAGCGAAAGAGTATTATCAAAATCGCCAATCGCTTCTTTTCGCCGGCTGAACTTAATCGGCTCTCGGTCGTGGCTCCGAATGTGACGCTGAGCATCATCCGCGACTACGAGGTGGCGGAAAAACACCGCGTGGCGATGCCCGACGAACTGACGGACATCGTGCGCTGCAACAATCCGAAGTGCATTTGCAACAACGAGCCGATGGCTACGCGCTTCACGGTGAGCGGCGACGTGCTGCGCTGCCACTACTGCGAAATGGAACAGCCCATCGGTACGGTGAAGTTGGTGTGACGAGCGTCGGGTTCTACAATCATACGCCGTCACCGAACCTTGCCGACTCAGCCTTTCAATGCGCCTCGGTCGGCTTCGAGAAAACAGACACGCGGGGTGGGAAGCTTTGGCTTCCTGCCCCTGCGCTATTCCGCGCCGCCGAAAGTTTTAGCTCTACCGGAAACGATGGACGGCGTTCCGGCGTTCGTGCGACTCGGCTGTTCCAATCCGCACGATGGCTGAGTACGACATGAGCTCTTGCGCTTACCGCTCTCTGGTTCGTTCTGCTTCTGCGCACTTCCCCAGTTGCGTTCGCAGTCCCGCCCCTCCGTTTCGTGCTATTTCGGCGCGTTTTCCGGTTCCGCTTGTTCCCAAATGAGCGTTTGTGGACGCAATCTGCTGCAGAAAGTGCGCAAAAGTTTGCTTTTCTCGCGAGAATGTATTACCTTTGCATGCGGATCATCGAAGAAGCGCGATGTATGGACTTTATTCCGCCTTCCGCTTCTAGATACCGTCAGGAGAGATGGTAGAGTGGTCGATTACAGCAGTCTTGAAAACTGCCGTACCGAGAGGTACCGGGGGTTCGAATCCCTCTCTCTCCGCAAATAGCCGTAGCTCATTGAGCTATGGCTATTTGCTTTATTATGATCGGGACTTGCTCTTTTGTTTCGATATTGTACTTTGAAATCCGGGAAGCTTTCTACATAAGTTTGCTTGCAACAAGTTGGCTACACTCGTCGCAAAAAACCGTTTTTCCACAAACATGAGTCTTGGGAGCAGAGAAATATTACTACTTGTAGCTTTTATCTCGTTTTTGATTTATACCTTTGTTAGAGCGCATTTTAACGGGCACAGGAGAGCCTGTTGTTCGCATCGGTTTTGTCGTGGCGATGCGGGCACTTTCCCCAACAACAAACACCGTTAGATTTGCCCGTTTCAATTTTCCTCGATTGGAACACGCACATCTTAGTGGCAGTAAACAGGCTTCCATCGGGAAAGACAGAAAACGTAATTCTTTATACCTTTCATATTTAATCACCATGCCGTATCCCATAGAAGACAAACTGGTTATCGCTGTATCATCGAGTGCTCTCTTTGACATGCAGGCGTCTGATGCCATATTTAAGCAGGAGGGGGAAAGCGCTTACAGAGAATATCAACAGAACCATATTGACGATCCGCTTGGAAAAGGTGTCGCATTTCCTTTCGTGAAGAGATTGTTGGACCTAAACAAGTCGTTCACAAAGGAACAACCGATTGAGGTGATTCTTACCAAAGAAAACTATCTCAATGCGCAATATAAAATAGGTGATCAAGTTTATCTCGTGCCGGATAAATTAAATCTATTTCAAGAAATGAATATTTAGAAAAGTAAAAGTGCGGTCAAAATCAACCGCACTTTTTATATTTAAAGGAGAAAATTATTTTTTACCTAATTGTGGTAAAACCGAATCTTTACCCGCAGTTAATAAACCTACTTGAGAGTAAATACTTAATTTGCCGCGCGTATCCGCTACGTCTAAATTACGCATAGTTAATTGACCAATACGATCGATTGGATCAAATGGTGCATTTTCCACTTTTTCCATACTTAAACGTTCAGCCGCATAAGTTAAGTTTGGTGATTCAGTATTTAAGATGGAATAGTCATTACCACGACGAAGTTCTAATGTCACTTCACCAGTCACCGCACGAGCGACCCAACGTTGTGCTGTTTCACGTAACATTAATGCTTGTGGATCAAACCAACGACCTTGGTATAACAAACGACCTAAACGTAAACCGTTGATACGATATTGTTCAATAGTATCTTCATTATGAATACCGGTCACTAAACGTTCATAAGCGATATGGAATAATGCCATTCCCGGTGCTTCATAAATACCGCGTGATTTGGCTTCGATAATACGGTTTTCAATTTGGTCTGACATGCCTAAACCATGACGACCACCAATGCGATTTGCTTCTAAGAAAAGATCCACCACGTTATCAAATGTTTTACCGTTTAATGCAACCGGCACACCTTCTTCAAAACGAACAGTCACCACTTCTGGTTTTACTTGAACATTTTCATCCCAAAATGCCACGCCCATAATTGGTTTCACAATTTTAATACCGGTGCTTAATTCTTCTAAGTCTTTCGCTTCATGAGTTGCACCTAACATATTAGAGTCAGTTGAATAGGCTTTTTCTACCGACATTTTGTAGTCAAAACCATTTGCGATTAAGAATTGTGACATTTCAAAACGACCACCCAACTCATCGATGAATTGTTGATCTAACCATGGTTTGTAAATTTTTAAATTTGGGTTGGTTAATAAGCCATAACGATAAAAACGCTCAATATCGTTACCTTTGAAAGTTGAACCATCACCCCAGATATTCACATCATCTTCTTTCATTGCTGCAACAAGCATCGTACCTGTTACCGCACGACCAAGTGGTGTGGTATTGAAATAGGTTGCTCCACCAGTAGAAATATGGAATGCACCACATTGAATAGCCGCAATCCCTTCATGGGCTAACTGCGCACGACAATCCACTAAACGCGCATTTTCCGCACCATATTCCATTGCTTTTCTGGGAATTGCATTGTAATCATCTTCATCTGGTTGACCTAAGTTTGCTGTATAAGCATAAGGTACTGCACCTTTTTGACGCATCCAAAGTAATGCCGCACTGGTATCTAGCCCGCCTGAAAAAGCGATACCAACTTTTTGACCTTTAGGTAAATGTTGCAGAATCGTATTTGACATATTTTATTTCCTTCATTGTGGTTATGGTGAGTGAGTCTTTAAAAAGTGCGGTCAAAAATCACTGCGCTTTTCTAACATATCATCGGGATTTGGATAACGATAAGCGAAGCCTAAATCTCGACAAATTTTATCTGCCATAATGATTCGTTTCGGATCCGAATCACTACATTCAAATTGTGGTATGGATAAATCATAAAATACCGCTGCTTTTGTGTAATATTCTGCTCGAGTAGGATGAATTGGAGCACAAAGATGGTAAGTTCGTAATCCATTTGAATTCATGAGTAAGGCAGTAATAGCTTGAATGCAATCCTCTAGATACACCAAATTAACAGGCGAATAGCCCTGTTTTAAATTGTGTTTTCCTGCTAAGAATTTAACCGGATGGCGTTGTTTACCAATTAATCCTGCAAGTCGAAGAATATCGCAATGCGATATTCCTGATTGGAACAAGCACTGTTCTGCTTGTATCAGTGTTTTACCCATTTCTGTTTCAGCTGAACGTTGAGAACTTTCATCAAATTGCCCCGAAATATCAGGAAAAACAGAAGTTGAACTGGTAAAAAGTACATGTTGTACACCTTGTTTCTTGGCTTGATTGGCTAAAAAAGCAAGATATTCACAATACTGTTGAGAAGAAAAACGGCTAGGTGGTAGGGTGATAATGAGAGCATCTACATTAAAAAGAGGGCGAATATGGTCTGGTAAACGTTTCATTTCGTCAGAAAGCGAAAAAGGATAAGTTTCAATGCCTAGCTGATGCAATTTCTGAGCATCATCAGGGGATTGTTTTGAGCCTTTTACACACCAACCAAGCTCTTTTAAGTGCAGCGCCAGCGGTAAGCCTAGCCAACCTAAACCAACTATCGCAACAGATTTCATACTCTTTTATTCACAATATTTTATCCATAAAAATCCCTGCTATTCTAAAGCATAGCAGGGAGTTTGTTAATGTTATTTTGTTAATAAATCCAACGCCTCTTGATATTTAGCCACTGTTTTTTCAATCACTTCTTTTGGTACTTTCGGTGCTGGCGGTTGTTTATTCCAACCACTTTGTTCTAACCAATCTCGTACAAATTGCTTATCAAATGACGGTGGATTTGTTCCTTCTTTATAAGTATCAACTGACCAAAAACGGCTAGAATCCGGTGTTAATACCTCATCCATTAAAGTGAGCGTACCATTTTCATCTAAACCAAATTCAAATTTAGTATCACAAATAATAATACCTTTAGTCAGCGCATATTTTGCTGCCTCGGTATAAAGTGCAATCGCTTTTTCTCTCACTTGTGCCGCTAACTCTGCGCCAATAGCTTTTTCACATTGTTCATAGCTGATATTGATATCGTGATTACCCACTTCTTCTTTACTTGATGGCGTAAAAATCGGTTCAGGTAATTTACTTGCCTCAACTAATCCTTCCGGTAATTTCAAGCCACAAATGGTCCCTGTTTGCTTATAATCTTTTAGCCCGCTACCTGTTAAATAACCACGCACGATAGACTCAATTTTAATTGGATTCAAACGTTTGCAAACCACTGCGCGATCTTTTACTAAATCAGCTTCTTCTTTTGGTAACACATCATAAACTGAATCGCCAGTAAAATGATTCGGCATAATATGGGCTAACTTATTGAACCAGAAATTGGAAATTTGAGTCAGGATTTCACCTTTACGTGGGATAGGATCATCTAAAATCACATCAAATGCGGACAAACGGTCACTGGCTACCATTAACATCCGTTTATCATCGATCTCATAAAGATCACGCACTTTTCCCGAATAGATTTTTTTTAGACTAAGTTGTGTCATTGCTTGCACCTTTAATTATAAGAATAAAAAATCGGTAGATATTGTACCGCACTTTTGGCGCAAACGTTTGCTTTTTTTTATGAAAAATTTTAAAGAAAAGAAACTACAGAGTCATACACCTAAATAAGCTATAGATAACAAAAGAAAAGCAATTTAATTTGAGCTCAATCTGAAAATCAGCGACAATACAGCATCATTTAAAACAGAAGAAACAAGACAAATGAGTTATCCATTAGAAGAAGTGAATAAACGTCGCACATTTGCGATTATTTCCCACCCTGACGCGGGTAAAACCACCATCACCGAAAAAGTATTGTTATACGGCAATGCCATTCAAAAAGCAGGCTCAGTAAAAGGTAAAGGCTCAGCACAGCATGCAAAATCTGACTGGATGGAAATGGAAAAACAACGTGGTATTTCCATTACGACTTCCGTGATGCAATTCCCTTACAATGAATGCTTAGTGAATTTATTGGATACGCCGGGGCATGAGGATTTCTCGGAAGATACCTATCGCACGTTGACGGCTGTGGATAGCTGCTTAATGGTTATCGACTCGGCAAAGGGGGTTGAAGAACGTACCATTAAATTAATGGAAGTGACCCGTTTACGCGATACGCCAATTATCACTTTCATGAATAAACTTGACCGTGATATTCGTGATCCAATGGAATTATTAGATGAAGTGGAAAGCGTATTAAAAATCCATTGTGCGCCAATTACTTGGCCGATTGGTTGCGGTAAATTGTTTAAAGGGGTTTATCATTTATATAAAGATGAAACCTATCTTTATCAAAGCGGCCAAGGCTCGACCATTCAAGAAGTACGTATTGTGAAAGGCTTAAATAGTCCAGAATTAGACGCAGCCGTAGGCGATGACTTAGCCCAACAACTGCGTGATGAATTAGAGCTAGTAAAAGGTGCAAGTAATGAATTTGATTTGGATTTATTCTTAAGTGGTGAATTGACGCCAGTCTTTTTCGGTACTGCATTAGGTAACTTCGGTGTCGATCATTTCTTAGATGGTTTAACCGAATGGGCACCGGCACCACAAGCTCGCCAAGCAGATACTCGTAAAGTTTCAGCTGAAGAAGAAAAATTCAGCGGTTTCGTGTTTAAAATCCAAGCCAATATGGATCCAAAACACCGCGACCGCGTGGCTTTCTTACGCGTAGTTTCTGGCAAATATGAAAAAGGCATGAAACTTAAACACGTGCGTATTGGTAAAGATGTAGTCATTTCTGACGCCCTCACCTTTATGGCGGGGGATAGTACTCATGCAGATGAGGCTTATGCTGGCGATATTATCGGTTTGCACAATCACGGTACGATTCAAATTGGCGATACCTTTACGCAAGGCGAAGAGCTTAAATTTACCGGTATTCCAAACTTTGCCCCTGAATTATTCCGTCGTATTCGTTTGAAAGATCCTCTTAAACAAAAACAATTGTTAAAAGGCTTAGTACAACTTTCTGAAGAAGGTGCTGTTCAAGTGTTCCGCCCATTAAGTAATAATGATTTGATTGTTGGCGCGGTCGGTGTGCTACAGTTTGATGTGGTCGTTTCTCGTTTGAAATCAGAATATAACGTTGAAGCCATTTACGAAACGGTCAATGTCGCGACGGCTCGTTGGGTGGAATGTGCAGATAACAAAAAATTTGAAGAGTTCAAACGCAAAAATGAGCAAAATCTAGCATTAGATGGTGGCGATAATCTTACTTACATTGCACCAACTATGGTTAATTTAAATCTTGCACAAGAACGTTATCCTGATGTGACCTTCTTTAAGACAAGGGAACATTAATTACCATTTTCTACCATTAACAAAAGGAAAAATTATGAAAAAATTGATGCTTATCAGTACAGCAGTGTTACTACTCTCGGGTTGTGTAAACACTGAGCTGTCAAATGCAGGAAAAGCTTATAACCCACAAACTGACGCACGTATCCGTCTATATGGACAAAATGGTCGCTATACCGAGATGGAAGTAAAACAGAATGGAAAAACAGAAAAAGTAAATGTTGGAGGTGGATGGGGGCAATCCTTCGGCTCAATGCTTTACCTTAAAGGTAATGAATCGCTAGGGATGCCAGATAGCGAAGCGAGTAAAAAACCAAGCCAATTCAATAACTTTGGTTCAAGTACTTTCTTTAAAGAGTTTGTTATCCCTGCTGGTGCTGAAATCACTCTACAAAGTGAAATAGTAACCCCAGATAATACTTATACCGATTATGCATAAGGTATTAAATATACACAACTAGGTTACAGCTGTTCGGGTAAAAAACTCACATTCACGCCTCAGGCAGGAAAAGATTATGAAGCATTACCTGCAGCATCAACAGCTCAATGTAATTTAACTTTAGTAGAATTAAAATAAATCAATATGAAAGGTCACCGCAAGGTGGCTTTTCTTTTATATAAAGACATTAAAATTTTGAGCAAATAACAACTGATGGATAGAACAAAGTGCGGTTAAATTTAATCGCATTTTTTATATAAAAGAAATAGAGAAAATAAGATGGCTGGGGTACTAGGATTCGAACCTAGGGATGCCGAGATCAAAACCCGGTGCCTTACCGCTTGGCGATACCCCAACTACTATTTGACTTCAAGCTGATAAATGGTGCGGGACGAGGGACTTGAACCCACACACCTCTCGGCGCCAGAACCTAAATCTGGTGCGTCTACCAATTTCGCCAGTCCCGCAAATTTGGTGGCTACAGCGAGATTCGAACTTGCGACCCCAACATTATGAGTGTTGTGCTCTAACCAACTGAGCTATGTAGCCATCATTTGCTTTACCTTATCGGCTTTGCGGGGCGTATTATCCTGATTTGACCTATTCTCGTCAATCATTTTTTTGCAAAAAACGGATTTTTTGATTTAGTTGATTATAAATAAAACGCTTTTGCTATTTTTTGTTCACATCAAGAACGGAGATCATTCCCACAAAATGCTTCCAATGCAAAGAGCTAAATTGCCCTGGAATGTACCAATTAGAAATGGTTCCATCAAGATATAAGGCATCCTGACAACCAATTTTAAGCAAACCTTGACTCAAGGTATAAAGATTTGGCTCACCTTTTATCGTCATCAAAAATAACAATTCATTTTGCTTCGTCAAACACACTGCATTACGCTTATGATAGCTTTCTAGGCTTGCTCGAAATTGCGGATTCATTTTTCCATGAATAATTAACATCGGGCCTGATTGCAACGCAAAATCTGGTTTGAGTTTGCTTTTCTGATACGCGGCGGTTGTTAAAATGTAGGGTTTATTTCTAGCAATGGCGAATACCCCATTAGGCTGCACATGGAAATTACCTTTGCCTGCTTTTGTATTTAACGCATTGAGCTCTTTTCCTTGCTCAATCCATAACCCTGCAGGTACATTATTCATGCTATAAATACCCGCATTCATGATCATTTTTACGTTATAGCTATCTTCTAAGGCATTTTTGAGACGCGTTAAACTTTGATAATCGTTACCTTCAGCATCCTTCCAATGTAGCTGAACTTCTTCAGGTTTAGCTTGGAAAATCCCGTAAGTAATATTGCCATCATTAAAGGTTCGATATTCTGCTAGGGCTGATACACTCATCAATAGCGATAAGCCACCTAAAAGTGCGGTCAAAAATCTAATCGTTTTTTTCATTTAAAGGATGGGTTAAATGCAAAGCATTGGAAAAGGCATGCAAACCTTCCGCATTACCGGATTTCATCATGGCTTGCATGGTTTGGGTTGGCGCATGAATGAGTTTATTCATTAATTTATAACTCAATTCTTGCAGAATTTTTTCAGCATTCTCACCTTGTTGAATTTGGTGTAAGGCTTTTTCGAGTAATTCTTGGCGAGTCTTCTCCGCCTCATCACGATAATGACGAATCAAATTAGAGAACTGATGAACCTTCAACCACTCGAAGAAATCCGTGCATTCTTGTGTAATGATGTCTTGCGCTTGCTCTGATGCTTGCTCACGTTGAGAAAGATTGCGTTGAATAATATCTTGCAAATCATCTACGGTGTAATGATACACACTTTCTAATTCCGAGACGTTTTCATCAATATCACGTGGCACCGCAATATCCACCATCAAAGTCGGTTTAAATTGGCGTGCTTTTTCCGCAATTTCAGCCATCGCTTTGGTGATTAAAACATTCGGACTGCCTGTTGAGCTGATAACAATATCCGCTTGATTTAGTGGTGTTTGCAACTCATCGAGAGAATACACTTCTATCGGTGTATTAGATGCTAAGTTTTCCACCAACTGTTCAGCGCGAGATAAAGTGCGGTTAGCAATCATCAATTTTTTTACACCATGGCGTAATAAATGACGGCTTACCAATTCAATGGTTTCCCCTGCCCCAACAAGCAAAATTTGTAATTCACGTAAAGATTCAAAAATTTGACGTGCCAAACTACAAGCTGCATAAGCCACCGATACAGCGCTTTCACCAATATTAGTTTCAGTGCGTACACGTTTTGCCGTAGCAAAGGTTTTTTGGAACAAACGAGAAAGCGTGCTTGAAAGCGGAATATTCGCCGCTTGATAATAATCTTCACTGATTTGGAACGCTTGTTTCACCTGTCCTAAAATTTGCGGCTCACCCAAAATTAATGAATCCAAACCACAAGCCACGCGCATTAAATGATTCGCTGCATGATGATTTTGATGTGTGTAAATACTTTTATTTAATTCATCGACAGAAAGCTGATGAATATTAGCAAACCAATTTGTACAGTTCGTTTGCCATTGCTTACACTCTTGGGGTGAAATTTGACGATGGTGGAGATAAATCTCTGTACGGTTACAGGTAGAAAGAATAACCGCACTTTCTGCCAAATCTTGTTGGTGAATTTGTTGTAAGGCAAGCTGCCGCTTTTCTTCAGAAAAAGCGACTTTCTCACGAACAGCGACAGAAGCTGTTTTATGATTAATGCCTAGAACAAGAAGGGTCATAAAAACCTAATAAAAACAACCGCACTTTTATGAACATGCGGCTTAAGTAGAAAGTAAAAGTTTCGCTATTTTAATGAATTGTTGAGAATTGAGCAAATTTCAAGAGAAAAAACTCAAACAAATAACTAAAACGAGTTAAAACTTATCTTTAGCTAAACGCCATTGTGTAAATTCGTCTAAATTTTTTGCTTGTAAAAACGGGTTAATTTGTTTCTCTAATCCAATTGTTGTTGGCAAACTCGGTTTACCCTCTGCTCGATAACGTTCCACTAAAACACGTTGATTTTTGACCGCACTTTTATCCGCCAATATGGTTTCCGCAAAAGCTAAATTACCCAGCGTATATTCATGAGCCGGGCAAACCAAGGTTTCATTCGGTAATTGATTAAAACGTTGCATAGATTCAAACATTTGAGCAAAATTTCCCGTAAATACGCGACCACAGCCACCGGAAAATAACGCATCGCCGCAAAATAGATGCCCATCCACCAAATAGCTGACATGCCCTGCCGTATGACCACCACTTGGTAAAACCTCAATATGATAATGTGCCGTATTAATCACACCACTATCCATAATGTTGGTTGCCCCTTTATTTGCACATTCTGTTGGGCCGAAAACAGGCACATTGGGATAACATTGCTTAAATTCCTCGACACCTTGCACATGATCATCATGATTATGGGTTAATAACACCGCCTCTACGTCTAACTTATTCGATTCTAAATACGGAATTAAACGGGTTATTTCTGGGATATCGATCACAATTACGGGGAAATTTTCTCGTCTATAAAGCCAAATATAGTTATCATTGAGTGCAGGAATAGGAACTAGCATAAATTACCTTATGAAAATAGGATTAACATTGAATTGGAAAGCCAAATGGCACAAACCACTTCTTTCACCTGAAAGTTGGCAAGCGTTACCACAAGGTGAAGCCTATTGTAACGTATTAACACATTATTTTGCCCAATGGACACCAAAAATTTTAGGCTATCAAATTCTGAAAGTCGGTGCCTTAAGTGGCGAAATTGCCTTTGACTTGCCTTTACGTCATCAAATTGTGTTAGCTGAAAAAACAGCGCATTTTCCTACCGCACTTTTAAATGAAAGTGATAGCTTGCTCCAAGCATCACCGTTAACCTTGCCTTTTATTGAAAAAGAAATGGATGCCTGCTTATTGGCAAACACCTTAAATTTTGCGCAAGATCCTCATCAAATATTACGTGAAGCGCATCGCGTTTTAAAAGATGACGGCTGGATTTTCATCACGTTATTTAATCCGCTGAGTCCCTTGCTTTTCAAACCGAAATTAGGCGAATTTAAGTTCCGACAATATGCTACTTGGCGAGTGGTTGACTGGCTATCATTATTAAATTTTGATGTGATTGCAGAAGAAAGACTATCCATAAAACAAGAAAAGAGCACGCTTTGTTCTCCGCTCACAGTGATCGTTGCCCAAAAACGAACCTATCCGTTAACACTGAATCCTGAGAAAGCGCGATCAAAAATGCCGGCGTTTTTAGAGCCGGCAGGTGCATTTAAAGAAATCAGAACAGAATGATTATTCTGTGACTTCTTTGATTACTTCAGAAGATGCGTTATTCATTACAGACTCAACGCCTTTTTCTGCTGCAGCTTGAGAAGAATAATATTGGCTACGGCCAATTTCTTGGTGGTTAGCCGCTTTTAAAATGAAGTAAGGTTTGTCATTTTTCGCTACGCGATATTCAAAGTTTTTCGCATCCACACCATTTTTTTGTACTGAAGCAATACCGTTTTCAGCTGATGCTTTTGTTTTATAAAGTTCGCTAGTTAAAATAACTTGTCCGTTTGCTGCTTTTAAGTTGAACATAAATTGTCCGTCTTTAGCCACTTTTAATTCATAAAACCCTTGAGCCATAATGTCTCCCAATTGATTGATTTGTTTATAATTTTACCTACACAGAAAATGCCTTTCTGCGCCAAGCTAATTTACCCTTAAAAATCAGGGAAAACAAGAGCTAAAGCGTATAAATTTTATGCTTGATTAGCCCACTAAACTCCCCTATGATGCGGGAGCTTTTTATAACAGGAACAATTATGACTGAACAAACATTTATTCTCGGCAAAGATGCCGCACTTGAAGACAGTATTTCAAAATTTCAACAAAAATTGACTGCACTTGGTTTCAATATCGAAGAAGCCTCTTGGCTTAATCCTGTGCCAAATGTCTGGTCTGTACATATTCGTGATAAGGATTGCCCACAATGTTTTTCTAACGGTAAAGGTGCAAGCAAAAAAGCAGCGCTAGCGTCTGCATTAGGTGAATATTTCGAACGTCTTTCCACCAACTATTTCTTTGCCGATTTCTATTTAGGGCAAGAGATTGCCAATGGTGATTTCGTCCATTATCCAACTGAAAAATGGTTTCCTATTGAAGATGAAGCCCTTTTGCCACTAGGGATTTTAGATGATTACTTATGGGATTATTTCGATCCAAATCAAGAACTAACCCCAGAATTGCTTGTGGATCTGCAATCCGGTAATTACGATCGAGGTATTGTCGCAATGCCTTATGTGCGTCAATCCGATCAAGAAACCGTCTATATTCCACAAAGTATCATTGCGAATTTATATGTTTCTAATGGGATGTCAGCTGGCAACACAAAAAATGAAGCACGTGTGCAAGGGCTTTCAGAAGTCTTTGAGCGCTATGTAAAAAATCGCATTATTGCAGAAGCCATCAGTCTTCCTGAAATTCCAAAATCCGTGATGGATCGTTATCCATCTATTCAAGCTTCTATTGCAAAATTGGAGGAAGAAGGCTTCCCTATTTATGCCTTTGATGCCTCATTAGGTGGCAAATATCCTGTCATTTGCGTGGTATTGCTCAACCCCAATAACGGCACATGCTTTGCCTCTTTTGGTGCGCATCCGAATTTCCAAGTGGCATTAGAGCGTACCGTAACGGAGCTTTTACAAGGTCGTAGTTTAAAAGATCTCGATGTATTCTCACCTCCATCATTCAATAACGATGATGTAGCCGAACACGCTAACCTTGAAACACACTTTATTGATTCTAGTGGTTTGATTTCTTGGGATTTATTCAAAAATACGCCAGATTATGAATTTGTAGATTGGGATTTCTCAGGTTCAACGCAAGAAGAATATGAAAACTTGATGGCAATCTTTAAGGCGGAAGAAAAAGAAGTCTATATCATGGATTACAACCATTTAGATGTTTACGCTTGCCGTATTATTGTTCCAGGCATGTCTGATATCTACCCTGCTGATGATCTCATTTATGCCAATAACAACATGGGGATGGACTGGCGCGAGATCTTATTAGATTTACCACACCATCATCATGATGCTGAAACTTATGAAGAGTTATTAGCAGAATTAGATGAGCAAGATATTGACGATGCCACACGTGTTCGCGAATTTATCGGTATCGTGGCACCAAAAGCAAGCGGTTGGACAACATTACGTGTTGGTGAGCTCAAATCCATGCTTTACTTAGCATTAGGTGAATTAGAATTAGCCTTAGATTGGGCAAACTGGACGATAAATATGAACAGCTCTGTGTTTACACCAGAGCGTGCAAATTACTATCGTGCTTTAATCAGCATCATTGAATTGCATTTAGACAGTACTCGCGATCCACAACAATATCGCACTGTATTTGAAAGAATGTATGGCAAAGAAGCCGTTCAACAAGCTTGGGCTGCGGTGGCTGAAAAAGGTAACCCGTTCTATAACTTGCCAGCCAGTGATGAAACGCTTGAAAACTTTAAAGAACACCAAGCTTTACTTGGCGCTTATGCGAAATTACAAAAAGCTAAACGAGAAAATTGGAAATAGACGATTTTCTCTCAATCATAAGGCGGACTTTATGTCCGCCTTATTTATTTCCGCATTAAAAAACTGCTTTAAAATCAACCGCACTTTTCACACAAAAACACTTAAATTTATGCTATAATTCGTCGCAATTTTTTGATCAAAAAAGGAATAAAAATGACGGATTCAATCCATTCCTCTATTACCCCAGTCAATATTGAAGAAGAACTCAAATCTTCTTACCTTGACTACGCCATGTCGGTGATTGTTGGGCGTGCTTTGCCTGATGTGCGTGACGGTTTAAAACCCGTGCATCGACGTGTGCTTTTCTCCATGGATCAATCTGGCATCACTGCCGGCAAAAAATACGTAAAATCTGCCCGTGTGGTAGGTGATGTAATCGGTAAATATCACCCGCACGGTGATTTTGCAGTGTATGACACCATTGTGCGTATGGCACAGCCGTTCTCATTGCGCTACATGTTGGTAGACGGGCAAGGTAACTTCGGTTCAATCGACGGTGACGCGCCAGCGGCAATGCGTTATACCGAAGTTCGTATGCAAAAAATTACCCAAGCATTATTAACTGACTTGGATAAAGAAACCGTGAATTTCTCGCCAAACTATGATGGCGAATTAATGATTCCGGACGTATTACCAACCCGTATTCCTGCACTTTTAGCAAACGGTTCTTCCGGTATTGCGGTGGGGATGGCAACGAATATTCCTCCACACAACTTAAATGAAGTTTTAGATGGCTGCTTGGCTTATATTGATAATGAAAACATCACCATTGATGAATTAATGCAATATATTCCTGGCCCAGACTTCCCGACAGCGGCATTAATTAATGGTCGTAAAGGGATTGAAGAAGCTTATCGCACCGGTCGCGGCAAAGTGTATGTTCGCGCTCGTGCTAGTGTAGAAACCACGGATAAAGGCAAAGAGCAAATCATTGTGACCGAATTGCCTTATCAGGTGAACAAAGCCAAATTAGTGGAAAAAATTGCTGAGCTTATCAAAGATAAAAAAATTGAAGGCATCAGCAATATTATCGACCTTTCGAACAAAGAAGGGATCCGCATTGAAATCGACATCAAACGCGATGCCGTAGGCGAAGTGGTATTAAATCACCTCTATGCGCTTACCCAAATGCAGGTGACCTTCGGGATCAACATGGTGGCTTTAGATCATGGTCAACCACGTTTATTCAACTTAAAACAAATCATTGAAGCCTTTGTGATGCACCGTCGCGAAGTGGTGATTCGCCGTTCTTTATTTGAATTGCGTAAAGCCCGCGAGCGTACCCATATTTTAGAAGGTTTAGCGGTTGCAACCTCAAATATCGATGAAATCATTGATATCATCCGTCAATCGAAAGAGCGTAAAGAAGCGGCAGAAAAATTAATTTCTCGTCCTTGGAAGCTGAATAACGAAATTTTAGGCTTGCTTGATGCAGCGGCTCGTCCAGCTGAATTAGCGGCTGAATTTGGTATTAAAGGTTCTGATTATTACCTTTCTCCAGAACAAGTTGATGCAATCTTAGAACTTCGCTTACATCGCTTAACTGGTCTTGCTACCGAAGAAGTGATCAATGAATACAAAGAGTTATTGGTTAAAATTGCAGAACTTCTCCACATCATCAACAGCCCTGAACGCTTGATGGAAGTGATTCGTGAAGAGCTTGAACAAGTACGTGCACAATTCGCGGATGAACGTCGTACTGAAATTACTGCGGCTTCTGGTGATATTGATTTAGAAGATTTAATCGCTCAAGAAGATGTCGTAGTGACCCTTTCTCACGAAGGTTATGTGAAATATCAACCGCTTACCGACTACGAAGCACAACGTCGTGGCGGTAAAGGTAAATCTGCAACGAAGATGAAAGATGAAGACTTCATCGAAAAACTCTTAGTGGCGAATACTCACGATACGATTCTCTGTTTCTCTAGCCGTGGTCGCTTATATTGGTTGAAAGTCTATCAATTACCACAAGCTAGCCGTGGTGCACGCGGTCGTCCAATTGTCAATATTCTACCGTTACAAGAAAATGAACGTATCACCGCAATCCTACCAATCTCTGCTTATGAAGAAGATAAATTCGTCATCATGGCAACGGCCGGCGGTATTGTGAAGAAAATTGCACTCACCGAATTCAGCCGTCCACGTTCAAGCGGTATCATCGCCTTGAACTTACGTGATGAAGATGAATTAATCGGTGTAGATATCACTGACGGTTCTAACGAAATCATGTTGTTCTCTTCGCAAGGTCGCGTGGTGCGTTTCGCTGAAAGTGCCGTCCGTGCAATGGGTCGTTTAGCAACAGGTGTACGCGGTATTAAACTTGCCCTCACTAATGATATCGCTGACGATGAAAGTGCGGTCGAAGTTGAAGACGTTTCTGATGATAATGCAGAAGAAACACTCGATCTCAACATCGATAAAGTCGTATCCTTAGTTGTGCCGAAAAATGATGGTGCAATCCTTACCGCAACGCAAAATGGTTACGGTAAACGCACACAATTAAGCGAATACCCAACCAAATCCCGTAATACCAAAGGGGTGATTTCGATTAAAGTGAGCGAACGTAACGGTAAAGTCGTTGCAGCGACACAAGTAGAAGAAACCGACCAAATTATGCTTATCACCGACGCAGGTACCTTAGTGCGTACTCGTGTAAGTGAAGTGAGCATCGTTGGCCGTAACACCCAAGGGGTTCGTTTAATTCGTACCGCTGAAGATGAGCACGTAGTCAGCCTTGAACGTGTTTGTGATGTGGATGATGAAGACGAAAGCTCTGAAGATGTGACTTCTGAAGAATAATTTCTCTTCCATTAAATAAAAGCCCTGCGTTTTGATTCGCGGGGCTTTTTTATTGTTATCTAAAAATCTCTTTTAGGGATCTATTCTATTGATGAAAACTACTCGCCTTCCTCTAACTCATCAGCCATTGCAGCCAAGATTTCACGGGTTAAATATGCTAATGAACGATAGAAAGGAAGCGTTGCATAAGTTTCTACTTGGGTTAAGAATTTCGCTGCACAAGGTAATAAGAAATCACCGAATAAATCTTGTTGAGCAGATAGCGATTCCGTGTTGTCTTCTAACCAAGAAGCCGTAAGCAATAACAAAGCGAAATGATCCACATTCTCTGCCTCAGGCACATTACGAGTATTGCGGAAATCCACAAAACGTTGCACATCTATATCATAACTTGAAATAGCTGTCGGCACGTTACCGTTTGGACCAAACAATTTTTGATATTCTTGATCAAGCAACGTTAAATCAATTTTCATCTGTAAATTATCAATGGCCGCTTCACTTTCTTTATCCGTAGAAAGTGCCCACACTTGACTTAAACCTTGTTGTTGCAGCCAATCAAATACCCCACTCAAAATTGGATCCGTAGGGCTGCGATAAAATAAATTGCCGAATAAGCGACTAATTAAAGAGAAATTATTAACTTGAGTTTCTGACATCTGTTGCTTTCCTATGATTGTGCTCAGGATTGAGCTAAAAGTGCGGTTAATTTTGCCGTTGTTTTTTCAGCAGCTTCATCAAGCATCGCCTGGCGGGCTGCATCATCGATAATGTGAATATCTCCGAACAGCGTGTAATCCACATTTTCAATACCGCAATAATTAAATAAACCATTAATCAAACAATGATTGAGGGATTTATCCACACCGTATTCTTGATATTTTGCTACGCTACTCCCTATGGTGATAAATTGCTGCATCGCTTTACCTTGAAGCAGACCTTTAGATTCACCATTTTCTGTTTTATAAGCAAAACCATGGCTTAATACACGATCCAAATAGCCTTTTAGCATCGCTGGAAAACCCATCCACCATAAAGGATAAACCATCGTAATCAAATCTGCCTGGCGAATAAAATCATGCTCTTTCTGAATTTCTGCTGGAATAATCCCTTTATTCGCCGATTGTAATTCTTCAAAGGAAATAATCGGATTAAATTCCATGGTGTAAAGATCGCGCAAATGGGTTTCAACACCAAGCTGTTGGCTTGCTTTTACAACGCGATCCACGATAGCACGACCAAAACTTTTTTGGCTATTGGGATGTGCAAAAATAATTAAATGATTCATTCTGTTACCTTTTTAACTAACAGTGTAATGCCATCAACGCGTTCTACCACCACAAGATCATTCACTGTTAAATGCTCGCCTTGGATACGCCATGTGGTATCACCAAAAGCACCGCGACCAATCCCATTAGAACCAATTTCTAATACCGTGCCTTTTTTACCTAACAAAGTATGATCTCGTTGGTTTAAAGTTGTACGTGATTGGTCCTGATTATCTTTGCTATGTTGGTATTTCCACCAGAGCAACGAGAGAATAATCGCTAAAATCGCATAAAAAACGGCTAACACGGTTAAGGATAAACTCGGTACTAACGCCATTACGCCTGCAGCCACAATCGCAGCCAAGCCCCACCACAATAAAAATACGCCGGGCACGAGGGTTTCAGCAATTAACAATACAAAACCTAATACCAACCAATGCCATACTGACCAAGTTGTTAACCAATCTGCCATATCAACTCCTTGAGAGAAAAAGTGCGGTCATTTTTAACCGCACTTTAGGAAATTACGCTTTTTTGTCGCCTTTTAACAATTCGGCAATGCCCGCTACCGAACCGATTAAATTGCCGGCCTCAAGTGGCATCATGACCACTTTGCTGTTCGGTGAACCACCGATTTGTTTTAAGGCTTCTGTATACTTTTGTGCGATAAAGTAATTGATCGCTTTGGTATCACCGCTAGCAATCGCTTCTGACACCATTTGAGTTGCTTTCGCTTCCGCTTCTGCTGCACGTTCACGCGCTTCTGCTTGTAAGAAGGCTTCTTGACGTTCCCCTTCCGCTTTCAGAATTCGGGCTTGTTTTTCCCCTTCTGCACGTAAAATTTCCGCCTGACGAATACCTTCCGCTTCCAACACTTCCGCACGTTTATTACGTTCCGCTTTCATTTGTGCGTTCATAGAATCAATCAATTCACGTGGTGGACGTACATCGCGAATTTCAATACGGGTGACTTTAATCCCCCAAGGATTGGTCGCTTCATCCACAATTGCCAATAAACGACCATTAATGGAATCACGCTGAGAAAGCATTTCATCCAATTCCATCGAACCTAGCACGGTACGAATGTTGGTCATGGTTAAATTGATAATTGCTTGTTCCAAATGATTTACTTCATAAGCTGCACTGCGAGCATCAATCACCTGGACGAAACAAACCGCATCAATGGATACGTTCGCGTTATCCTTAGAAATAACTTCTTGTGAGGGAATATCTAATACCTGTTCCATCATATTGATCTTACGACCAACACGATCCACAAACGGCACCACAAAGTTCAAGCCCGGCATTAAGGTGTGGGTATAACGCCCAAAACGCTCAATCGTCCAGTTATAACCTTGCGGTACGGTTTTAAGTGCCGAAAATAGCACCACAACAACTAATACAATAAAGACGATTGCGGCAATAGATAAGCCTTCCATAGATTGCTCCTTAATGATGAGGAAATATAAGAAAAGTCTATCAAATTAGACCGCACTTTGTACATAGATATATTTATCGTTTTCTCTTATAAATTCAAAAAGATGCGTAATGCAATTCGGGGCATCTAAATCTTGATGAGAAACAAATAAAAGCTGCGTTTCACTATTATTAACAAGTTGTTCAATAAAATGTTTCACTAGCTTACGATTTAATCCATCAAGCCCTTGAAAAGGCTCATCTAAAATCAAAACAGGCGGATATTTCACCATTGCACGTGTAATTAAAAGCAAACGTTGCTGTCCCCAAGAAAGTGAACGAAATGGCTTTTTTGCTAAATGAGTCAGATTTAAACGAGCTAACCATTGCATGGCTTTCAAACGAATTGCCTCTGGCACTTGTTGATAAATCCCAATACTGTCAAAAAAACCTGAAATGATCACATCTAGCACGGAACAATTCACACGATAATCTAAATGCAGTTGGCTGCTTACGTAACCAATTTTTTGTTTGATATCCCAAATGGTTTCGCCTGAACCACGTTGTTTACCAAAAATCACCACATGATTCGCAAAGGCTTGAGGATGATCACCTGTAATTAACGAAAGTAAGGTTGACTTCCCTGCTCCATTTGGTCCTTTAATCCACCAATTTTGATTTGGCTGAACAACCCAATTTAAATGATCCAAAATCACTTTATCGCCATACTGAACTGTAACATTTTTAAGTTCAAAGTGCGGTTGGTTTTCAGACAGTTTTAGTAATGGTGAGGCTGGCTCAGGCAACGCAACATCAACAGACTGTTCCGCATACACTAATTGTTGATAAATACTTTGTTGCTCAATGGATTGGCGTACACCTTCTAATACTAACTCTAAATTTTCCAACATAGCTAAATGAGTCGCTTCAGCCGGAATATCTGCCAAACGATTAACGATTAGAACGATAGCACATTCTTTTTTTAGTTCGTTCAACATCACCATCCAATCTTTTACTGATTGCTGATCTAGCCCTTCAAAAGGTTCATCTAAAATTAATAGATCGGGCTTTTGTAATAACACTTGTGCCAATAATACTTTACGCGTTTCCCCAGTGGAAAGTTTGATAAAGAAACGATCTAAGAGATAAGTAATCCCTAATTTTTCTGCAATTTGTTCACAAAAAGTCTGCTCCTTGCTGCCATTTAAAATGGTTTCGCTTGCCGTTTTACCAAAGAAATCGGGGTCGGTATCATCATTGTTTAAATTCTTTAATGTGGCTTCAAGAATTTCTCGTTGTTTTTCAAAAGAAAAAGATTGAACACGTTTGAAAGAATTATGATATTCGCCTTCCTGCAAAGGCAACTCATTTTGCAAGGCTAAAGCAAACGCTGATTTTCCACTTCCATTACTGCCGACCACAACCCAATATTGTTGTGGTTCAATCGCAAAGTGCGGTAAGTTTAAGGTCTGTTTTTGATAAAGTTCAAATTTTGCTTGCTGAATTAAAAGTGTCATTCTCTTTCCTTTAAAAACAAAAGGCGAGCAATTTGCCCGCCTTGTCAGATTAATTTAATTAACCGTTTTTACGCTCTTCTTCCATACATACTGCCGCAGTAAATAATACGTCAGTTGAAGAGTTTAGCGCGGTTTCTGTTGAGTCTTGTAAGATACCAATCACAAAACCTACACCGATCATTTGTGCCGCAATGTCATCATTAATACCAAATAAGCTACAAGCTAATGGAATTAACAATAATGAGCCACCAGCCACACCAGAAGCACCGCACGCACAAAGCGCTGCCACAATACTTAATAACTCCGCACTGATGAAAGATACTTCGATGCCTAATGTATGAACAGCAGCTAAGGTTAATACAGTAATGGTAATCGCTGCCCCCGCCATGTTGATATTCGCACCTAATGGAATTGCCACAGAATAGGTTTCTTCATCAAGATTTAAGCGTTTTGCTAATTCAATGTTTACAGGAATGTTTGCTGCAGAGCTACGTGTAAAGAATGCCGTTACACCACTTTCGCGTACACAAGTCCAAACTAATGGATATGGATTACGACGAATTTTCCAATAAACGAGAATTGGATTAAGTACAAAGGCAGTAAATAACATTGTACCGATTAACACGAATAATAAGTGAACATACCCACCTAACGCAGATAGGCCTTTATCAGATAATGTTTCAGCCACTAAACCGAATACACCGAAAGGTGCAAATGAAATAATCACATGAACGATTTTAGAAATGCCTTCTGCAAAATCAGCCACCACTTGTTTAGTTGCATCTGATGCATAACGAAGGGCTAAACCTAAACCGATAGACCACGCTAAAACACCGATAAAGTTTGCTTTGAAAATTGCATTTAATGGGTTATCCACCACATTCAATACTAAAGCAAGCATCACTTGGCCAACAGATTGAGGCGCTGAACTCGCATCCTCTTTTACTGCAAGAGCTACATCTGATGGGAATGTCATACTTGCAATTACTGCAGCCACAGCCGCTAAGAAAGTACCCAAAAGATAAAGCACGACAATTTCTTTCATGTTGCTTTTAGAACCCACTTTCTTATTAGCGAGTGCTGCCATAACAAGGAAGAAAATTAAAATTGGTGCAACGGCACGCAATGCTTTAACAAAAATTTGACCGAGCACACCAAAGCTAGATGCAAGATCAATACCTGCTGAATTTTTTACACTCTCATTCACCAACGCAACAAGGATCCCGAGTACCAAACCAACGGCAATTCGTTTTACCAAATTACCTTGGAACAAAAAATGAAATAAACGTGATGTATTCATAATAGTTTTAAATGAAGATTAAGTTGAACTTCAGATCGTTACGATCCACCGAAACACGATAAAGATAGCTCAAATTTTATTTAAAAGAAAATTTTTTCTTTATTATTTTGCTAAAAAATTGAACTTTTTAAGCTAGGAATGAATTTTTTCTAAAATTTTCGCCTATAAAAAAATTTTTTCTATGCCCTATTGACATACTGTATCTAACCACAGTATATTACCCTGTATAAACAACCACTGATTAAAAACTCATTAACTAAAAGGAACACAAGATGATGAACTACGCAAATACAGTTGCACAAAATGATATGACGTTTTCTTATCATCCTATGCCATTTTTCAATGATGTTGAAAGTAAATCGACATTTAATAAAAAATTAGATCTCAACCTTTATTGCATCAAACGTCCACAACAAACTTGTTTTATTCGTGTTACCAATCCGAATATGCTTGCTTGGGGAATTGAAATGGGCGATATGTTAGTGGTTGAAAAAAATGATAGCCTTTTCATTGGTGATCTTGTCGTATTAGAAAAACAAGACGAATTCCATATTTATGAATTTGCTGGTGTAAGCGGTAATGAATTTGTATTCATGGCATTAGATTCTAAAGTGGAAAATATTAAAACAACACAATGGACAAACCTTCCATTAGTTGGCACGGTGACGAATACTATCCATCAAATGAAACCAAGAAGAGACTTAATGAAATTTGCGGCTTAAGCCAATAATCAGATAATCTAAATAAAGAAAAAGTGCGGTTAAAATTAACCGCACTTCTTGTTGAAATAAAATTGTCATTACATCACACGACGAGATTGTGTATAAGTTCTTGACCAGTAATCTTCATCTAATGAACTAATTGTTACACCTTGGCTTGTACTTGCATGCATAAACTGGTTATTACCAATATAAACGCCAACATGATTGTTGCGACGGAAGAACACCAAATCACCTTTACGTAATTCATGTTTTTGGATTTGGCGACCTAAATAGCGTTGTTCTGAAGTTGTGCGAGGAAGTTCCACACCATAAGCATCAAGGAAAGCGGTTTGCATAAATGCAGAACAGTCAATACCACGTTTTGTGCTTCCGCCCATTCTATAACGTGTACCACCCCATTCGTTATAACCTTGA
>ERZ1699254.180-NODE-180-length-29504-cov-4.659155_pt1 | contig 29504 bp, 29 predicted proteins | sample MGYA00581522_ERZ1699254 | MGnify/ENA primary metagenome ERZ1699254 (study PRJEB42319, sample SAMD00040329) | human oral metagenome | material: saliva | host: Homo sapiens | study: EMG produced TPA metagenomics assembly of PRJDB4115 data set (Metgenomic analysis of... | reverse complement strand
TTGTATTCCTCATCCTGAAAGGCTGTCAACATCAAGACAGGGACCTGGCTGGTTTTACGAATCTCAGCTAGGACTTCTAGGCCATTGAGCTTGGGCATCTGAATATCCAGTAAAACCAAGGCTACTTCATAGCTGGAAAATTTTTCTAAGGCTTCTTGCCCGTCTGCGGCTTCAATGGTTTCATAACCACAATCCGTCAAATAATCACTGACCCCCTCACGGATCATCTCTTCATCTTCTACAATTAAAATTTTCATAGAAAAACGTTTCACATTCCTTTAAATTTCTTGTAAATCATCTCAAGTTCATCCTGAAAGAAAGAGGCCTTATCAAGATAAAATAGATAAAAATGCTACCTATATTATACTCCATTTAGGGGAGAATAGGTAGCAAGTTTGTTATTCGCTATCCAGCAAGAGTTCTTTTGGTTGTTTTCTAAGAAGATTGCTTGAAGCAAGCGCCATAACGAGAACCACTAGAACCAAGGCAAGGACAAAGACGATGATAAAGTCTGATGTCTGAATGGAAATATCTAGGCTCGACAAGGTCTTGCTAAAGCCATCTACTTCTGCACCACCACCAAGGTTAGAGGCTTGAGCAGCCTTGCTGGCTTGCTTGGCAACACCTGAAGTGACATTGGCAAGAACGGTGTTTCCGATTGCACGCGCTGTGTAAGTAGCTAAGAAGTAAGCAGAAACAAGAGCAGGAATGGCAATCAAGATGGATTCGGTGATGAATTGACCCAAGATACTTGCCTGCTTGAGACCGATAGAGAGGAGAATTCCCACTTCCTTGCGACGAGCGTTAATCCAAAGGCTGAGCAAGAGGGCTAGGAGAAGAACTGAGAAGCTCAAGCTACCCCAGAAGAGGAGGTTGGCCATCTTGTACATACCAGAGATGGATTGCTCAAGAGCTGGGTAGTTAGATGAGCTCTTAACGAGTGTGTAGCTCTTCCAGTTAATACCACTGATACCATTCAACTCTTTCATGACGTCATCCAAGTTCTTGTCTGCTGTTACAAAGAAGGTTGCGTCCCCATAAATAGCTGTGTCTTCTGTGTATCCATAAAGTTTAGCAGCTGTATGGATGTCTGTGATAGCTGTGTTCTCGTATAGTTCTTGTGAGTAGGTTACTGCTGACTTATTATGACCATCAAAGAGTCCCTTGATTGTCACTTCGACTGTTTCCTTGGCTCCTTTTTCATTGTCTGCATCGTAGATATTAGAGTCTAGTTTGACCTTATCCCCTACTTTCCAGCCGTGTTTGGCTGCCAAGTCCTTGTGCATGAGAATCTTGTCTTTGTCATCGTTGGTTAGGTGCTCACCTTCGACCAACTTATAAGAACCAGAGACAAACTTGTCTTCTTTAGAGGAGTCATTGACACCTGTAATCATCAAGCTACTTCCAAAATGTTTGGCACGGTCAGGTGTCAGATTTTTCTTGGTTTCTGGAGTTTCGATAAGTTCATATCCAGTCAAATCTCCGATAGCGTTGATGCGTTTCACATAAGACTCGATGGCCTTGTTTTCGGTGATTTTTTTGATATCTTCACCCTTAATATTCCCAGCGCCACGTGGCGTTCCTTGATTAACGCGACGATTGATTTGCATGGAGAAGCTATTGGTGATATTTTTAAAGGTCTCCTGAGAAGCCTTGGCAGTAGCTCCCTTGATCGACAAGCCGACCAAACTCAAGCTCGCCATAAGGAGAATAATCAGGAAGATAACAATCGATTTGAAAAACTTCCTTGTAACATAGGCAAATGCATTTTGTAACATAGGTTCCCTTTCTAGATTTGATTTAATAATTCTATCAAAATAAGCTCATATTATTTAGTAGTATTGCGAGTTTCAGTCAGTTTCTTATCTTTCAACTCAAGTGTAATATCTGACGCTTGTGCCACTTCTTTGCTGTGAGTTACGACGATGACACATTTACCTGTTTTCTGGGCAAGTGATTTGAGCAGTTCGACAATATCTCCAGCAGTTTTAGGGTCCAGATTTCCTGTTGGCTCATCTGCTAGAATAACTGGAGCTTCTGAGACCAAACTACGAGCAATGGCAACACGTTGCTGTTGACCACCTGATAACTGGAGAACATTCCGCTTAATCTGACTTTCATCCAAACCAAGTTCAAGCAGTGTATCCTTGCTTGCCTTTTTATTGACCAAGCGGATATTTTCCAGTGGAGAAAGATAATCTATCAAGTTATAATTTTGAAAGACCAGGGAAATATGGTGCATGCGATGGTAGGAATAGCCCTTCTTACGAATGTCTTCTCCTTGAAAAAGGATAGAACCTTCAACAGGACTATCTAGACCAGCAAGCAGGGACAAGAGAGTGGATTTTCCTGCTCCTGATTCCCCAATAATACTGTAAAATTTCCCGGGTTCAAAATTATAATTGATCTGATATAGGACTGCTTCAGCAGTGTTCTTATAACGGTAGGTAACATCTTGTAATTGTAATAAAGTCATGATTTCTCCTTCTTAACTAATAGATGATAAAATTTCCTTAGGTGATTTTCTAAATAAGAATAGGAAACAAAGGGCTACAGATAGGCAACTAATCAACAACAGAAAGATATAGGATTCTGTAAAAGATAGAATGCTGGCTGATAAACCGCTTGCTTTGGCTAGCGTATCTTGTAAGGTTGCCTGATCTCCACTTGCTAGTAGTGTTTGGAGTAGGTAAGATGTGATTGCGTTTCCTGCAACAAATGCTGGAAGCAAAGCTCCAAGCGACACCAAAACTACCTCTAAACAGAATTGTAGGAAGATCGAGCTCTTGCCTTTCCCAAGTGCAAGTAAAATTCCCACTTCGTAGACCCGTTCTCTCAACCAGAGAGACAAAACCAGAATTAAGGCTCCTGCTCCTGCTATCATAATCCCATAAAGGAAAATAGTCAGGAAGGTTTGGAAGGTTGCAACTGAGTCTTTGATTTGTTCAAAGGCCTTGTTTTCCTTCTCGACTTGGTAGCCTTGACTTTCCAAGGTCAAGTTTTCCACCTGCTTCATGAGCCCGTCCATTTCCTTAGGATTTTCTACATAGAAGCGAGCTGCAGTGACTTGAGCTTCACTATTTCCTAAAAGAGTTTGGCTACTTTCATAGTCTGTAAAGACCTGGTTTTCACTGAAGTCGGAAGACAAGCCTGTAAATTTCTCTTGTTTTTTACCAGAAAAGACTCCAACAATCTCAAACTCCACTGTTTGCCCTTTGCCAGATTCTGACTGTCCAGCATCGAAGCGAATCTTGTCATGAAGCGAAAGACCATTCTTCTTAGCCAACTCTTCGTGGATCAGGATTTTCTTGGAATCCCCTTTTTGAAGGTGTCGCCCTTCTTTTAGATTGAAAGCCGAGCTGGTAAAAGCCACATCCTTGGATGAATCCTCAAGAGCCGTTAAGCTAACCAAATTCTTGTCCGCAGCTGACAAATCATCACGTTCAACGCTTTGCTCACCACTGACTGCTTCCTTGTCTTTTAGTTTTGCAATCGTCTCCAGTTCAGGAGAGACATTTTCCAGTCCCTTAATCTTGCTTACAGATACTAGGTCTGACAACTTGAAGGTCTGACCATTTTCTATCTTCTTAATAGAAAAAGATGTGTTGAGTGATTTGTAAAGATTGGTTTCCACTGTTTTGTTGGACTTCATCAGAGTCAAACAGGCTGAAATTCCGGCCAAGAGGACCAATAAAATCAGAAATAAAATAAAACTTCTCAACCGTTTTCTGCTGACATAGGCCCAAGCTCTTTGGATTGGATTCATTTGTCACCTCCATATTTGTAAGACTATTATAAAACCCAAATATGAAATGTTTATGAAATGCGAAAAAAGAGCAAAAATTTTTTGCTCTACGTAAATTAGATAAAAAACAAAAGAGCTAGCCTAAGCTAACTCTTATCCTATGCGGAGAGAGGGACTTGAACCCTCACGACCTAAAGCGGTCACAGGATCCTTAGTCCTGCGCGTCTGCCAATTCCGCCATCCCCGCGTCGATTACTTTACTAGTATATCAACTTTTGAGATGCTTGTCAATACTTTTTTCAATTTTTTTCAGATAAATTACTCTGAAAGTTCATTTAAATTTTCATCTACTAACTTAGCTCCAAGTGTATTTTTGAAATGGCCTAGAGCAAATTGATGATTTTCAGGCCAGATAGAAGCAACAGCTGGTTGAACAATCTCAATGTCATAGCCTAGATTATAGGCATCTATAGCTGTATGCAGGACACAGATATCCGTCAAGACTCCTGTTAAGATAACGGTAGATACTTGACGCTCTCTCAAACGGATATCCAAATCAGTCCCTGAAAATGCTGAGTAATGGCGTTTATCCATCCAAAAGACTCGACTGTCTGAGCCATGCTCTTGATAAAAGGTCCCCAAATCTCCATATAAATTGCGTCCACTAGTCCCAATCAAATTGTGAGGAGGAAATAGCTTGCTTTCTGGATGAAAACAATCGTTTTCTTCGTGAGCATCGATGGTAAAGAAGATATAATCTCCGCGTTCAAAAGCTAATCGAGTCACCTTGCTAATAGCATCCGAAATAGCTTGAGCTGGAGCGCCTGCTGTCAATTTTCCACTATCCGCCACAAAATCTTCTGTATAGTCAATCGAAATCAAAGCTTTAGTCATTAGTAATCTCTTTTCTTCACTTCTTCAAAAATATCTGAAATCAAGACCTTAAGGTAGGTTCCCTTCATTCCAAGTGAGCGACTTTCAATAATTCCTGCAGACTCAAGTTTACGAAGAGCATTGACAATCACAGAACGGGTGATTCCGATACGGTCTGCAATCACAGACGCAGTCAACTGCCCTTCATTTCCATTTAATTCCCCTAAAATCGCTGAAACAGCACGGAGTTCTGAATAAGAAAGGGTGTTGACTGCCATGGTGACGGCAGTACGGCGACGGATATTTTTCTCATCTTCTTCACGTTGGAAGTTAAGAAGCTGAATCCCAACAACGGTACTGGCAATCTCAACAAGAATTAAGTCCTCGTCTTCGAATTTTTTATCATTACGCCAAATAATCAAAGAACCAAGGCGAATTCCTGATACATGAATCGGTGCAATGGTTGTCAAGCCATCTGGAAAATCAGAGCGACTCTCTACAGGAAAAATACTCAAATCATGATCAACTGTCAGATTGGCTTCTGTATCGTAAATCATGTTTGCACCTTGAATGTAGTCATCCGGGAAAATCTTAGTTTGGAAGAACTGCTCTACACGATCTGTATTGGTTTTATAACGCATAAAATAGCCAAGGAGACGTCCCTTGCTATTGACAATACAAGCATTACAATCAATAATATCTGCCAGTTGACGCGTAATCGCATTATAGGGAAGCTCTTCCTGCAACTGCTCCTCCGAGCGCTTCAGGATAGAAGTAATTTTTCTTGTTTTTTCTAATAAATGTGCCATTTTTCACCTCGAATTTAATCGCTATCATTATAACATAAAAAGCTTGAATTTTCAATTATTATCTGAAAATTGCTTATTTAATTGCAATTTAGACTAGCTGAAATATTTTAGAAAATTAGGTTTTCTTGTTGACAACCTAATTTATTTTTGATATTATATTATCATAAGAAGATGGATGGATAATACCTTTCCATTTCACCTATCCTTTGCTATCACCATCTTCTTTCACCCTTGGTCTCCTTATATAAAAAAGCGATTCATTTTGAACCGCTTTTTCTTATTTGTCGCCCTTATTACGAATCACAAAGCCTGTTTTCTTTTCGCTTGAAGTAGTGCGTGATTTTTTATTGTCTTTATTACGGTAACGTCTGTCTTTATCAAAACGATCATTGCCACGACTTCCTTTTTTGAAATCATCACGACGACCATTGCCACGGCGATCACGGTCTCGACGGTCGTCCCCACGACGGCCTCCACGACCTCCCTGGGCTTTAGCACCAAAACCATTACCTGATGGTTTAAATGGTAGTGGTTTTTCACGCGCAATCTCCACTTCAGGAAGGCTGTCTGGATCTTGAACAGTCAGACTCAAGATATACATTGCCAATTCTTCTGGAGTAAATTCGGCAGCCAGCTTACGAGCATCCTTGCCAAACTTCTCAAAGTTGCTACGAATCTCCTCATTAGCAAAATCACGTTCTATTTTCTTAAGAGCTACTTGCTTCTTAGCTTGGAATGCTTCTTCTGCACTTGCAGGTTTGAGACCTTTCATGCGTTTCTTTGTCAAGTTCTCGATGATTTGGAGGTAACCCATTTCATTAGGTGAAACAAAGGTAATAGACTGACCTGACTTACCAGCACGACCTGTACGACCGATACGGTGAACATAACTTTCAGGATCTTGTGGAATATCATAGTTGTAGACATGGGTCACACCTGAAATATCCAAACCACGCGCTGCCACATCTGTCGCAACCAAAACATCAAGATTGCCATTTTTAAAGTCACGAAGGACACGAAGACGTTTGTTTTGGTCCAAATCTCCATGAATTCCTTCGGCACGGAAGCCACGGATTTTAAGTCCACGAGTCAATTCATCCACACGGCGTTTGGTACGACCAAATACAATAGCAAGTTCTGGTTGTTCCACATCCATAAGACGAGTCATAGTATCAAATTTTTCTTGCTCTTTGACACGGAGATAGTATTGGTCAACCAATTCTGTCGTCAATTCCTTGGCAGCAATCTTCACATGCTCAGGTTCTTTCATAAACTGAACACCGATACGTTTGATAGCATCTGGCATAGTTGCTGAGAAAAGCAAAGTTTGACGGCTTTCAGGGACACGAGAAATGATCACTTCGATGTCTTCAAGGAATCCCATGTTGAGCATTTCATCCGCTTCGTCAAGGATAAGAGTTTCAATATCTTGTAATTTCAAGGCCTTGCGTTTAATCAAGTCCAAGAGGCGACCTGGAGTTCCCACCACGATATGGGCACCAGATTTAAGAGCCTTAATCTGTTTTTCAATGCTTGATCCGCCATATACTGAGCGGACTTTGACTCCCTTACTACGACCAAAGCGGAAAAGTTCTTCTTGACTTTGGACAGCAAGTTCACGAGTTGGAGCGATGACCAAGGCTTGGATGGTTGCTTCTTCTGTACGGATTTTTTCAAGGGTAGGCAAGCCAAAGGCTGCAGTTTTTCCTGTACCAGTCTGAGCTTGACCGATAACGTCCTTGCCTTCAAGGGCCAAAGGAATGGTTTGTTCTTGGATCGGACTGGCTTCTACAAATCCAGCTTTTTCAATCTCTGCTAGCAAATCAGCAGACAAGTTTAATTCATTAAATTTCACGTTATTCTTCTTTCTAAAGGTGGTGCGAAGCCACCCTATAGCGCTTTTTATACTTTTCTTTTCATGACGTATTCTCATTCTAGATGAAATACTGTGTTGCTTCTTTTCCACGAAAGAAAAGTACTGTTTTCTTTGCAACCTATCTAGTATAACACAAGACAAGCTTAAAAGATAGCATTATCCGAAAATAAAGTCATGTAAACGATTTTTTGAGAAAATGAGGCTGAAATTTCCAATATTTTATAAACTTTTTGAAAGCGTAGCAGAATTGTGCAAAAGTTTTTTTCTTGTGCTAGAATGAAAATCGAATAGGAGGAACTCTAAATGTTAACTTATGATTTAATCGTTATCGGATTTGGTAAAGCTGGTAAAACACTAGCTGGTAAATTGGCTTCAGCTGGCAAAAAAGTTGCCCTCATTGAACGTAGCAAAGCTATGTACGGTGGAACTTGTATCAACATCGGATGTATCCCAACTAAAACTTTGCTAGTTGCTGCTGAGAAAGACTTGTCTTTTGAAGAAGTGATTGCTACCAAAAATACTATCACTGGTCGCCTCAATGGTAAAAACTATGCTACTGTTGCAGGTACAGGCGTAGATATCTTTGATGCAGAAGCTCACTTCCTTTCAAATAAAGTCATCGAAATCCAAGCTGGTGATGAAAAGAAAGAACTGACCGCTGAAACAATCGTCATCAACACTGGTGCTGTTTCAAACGTCTTGCCAATCCCTGGACTTGCTACAAGCAAGAACGTCTTTGACTCAACAGGTATCCAAAACTTGGACAAATTGCCTGAAAAACTTGGAGTTCTTGGTGGAGGAAATATCGGTCTTGAATTTGCTGGTCTTTACAACAAACTTGGAAGCAAGGTTACAGTTCTAGATGCCTTGGATACTTTCCTACCTCGTGCAGAACCTTCCATCGCAGCTCTTGCTAAGCAATACATGGAAGAAGACGGTATTGAATTACTTCAAAATATCCGCACTACTGAAATCAAAAACGATGGTGACCAAGTGCTCCTTGTAACTGAAAACGAAACTTACCGTTTCGACGCCCTTCTCTACTCAACTGGACGCAAACCAAATGTAGAACCACTTCAACTTGAAAATACAGATATTGAACTAACTGAACGTGGTGCTATTAAAGTAGACAAACATTGTCAAACAAACGTTCCTGGTGTCTTTGCAGTTGGAGATGTCAACGGTGGCCCTCAATTTACTTACATTTCACTTGATGACTTCCGTGTTGTTTACAGCTACCTTGCTGGAGATGGCAGCTACACACTTGAAGACCGTCTCAATGTACCAAACACTATGTTCATCACACCTGCACTTTCACAAGTCGGTTTGACTGAAAGCCAAGCAGCTGATTTGAAACTTCCATACGCCGTTAAGGAAATTCCTGTTGCAGCAATGCCTCGTGGTCACGTAAATGGAGACCTTCGCGGAGCTTTCAAAGCTGTTGTTAATACTGAAACAAAAGAAATTCTTGGAGCAAGCATCTTCTCAGAAGGTTCTCAAGAAATCATCAACATCATCACTGTTGCTATGGACAACAAGATTCCTTACACTTACTTCACAAAACAAATCTTTACTCATCCAACCTTGGCTGAGAACTTGAATGACTTGTTTGCGATTTAAGTTGAGATTTAATCGTATCGAACAGCCCTCTGAGGGCTGTTTTCATTTCTGCGAAATCTCATACTCTTCGAAAATCAAATTCAAACTACGTCAGCTTCACCTTGCCGTATATATGTTACTGACTTCGTCAGTTCTATCTACAACCTAAAAGCAGTGCTTTTAGCAACCTGCGGCTAGCTTCCTAGTTTGTTCTTTGATTTTCATTGAGTATCAAATCTATCTTTTCCCTCTTTTATGATATAATGTCCACACCTCACCCAGCAGTCCAATAACTAACCAACTCTAGCCCCTTAACCCCAGCGATTTCAAGTCGTTGGGGTTTTCGTGAAAAAGTGCTTGACTCTTCCCCTATAGAGAGTTATGATGGACACACCAATAAGGCAAAGGAGATTTTATGGAAAATTAAACCAGAGCAACGAAAGCAGTCAAAATTTCAAAGCTGAACCCAAACTCCCTCAAATTGAAATAGTTTACCTTACAACTTTTGAAGAATTACACGATTACATGGTGGGTGATGTGTTTTTATGCCCTATTTTCGAAGTGAAAATCTCCAATTTTAGTTATTTTAACGCTTTTTTCAACAAAACTGTTGACACAATAATTTTAAGTCTGTATAATAGATTAAGTTATCTCAGATAGCTATAAAATATATGCTTTTGAGATAAAGAAAATCCCAACGATATTCGTACTACCGTTGGGGAGAAGATTTCTTATTTTTAGTTATCAGCCTTATAGTTAACCAACAAGAGAACGATAAGACTGATTTGCATTAGCTTCACCACTATTAGTGGTGATTTTTTCTTTTATTTGGTGAAGCTTTATTCCTAGGTTCAAAGCAATTATTTCTCTTTCCAACACAAGAGGCTATAATCCCATCTAAGTTTCTGGATTTTTTGTCAGAATTAAGAATGGCGTGTATGCTATATGAAATAATAGAAATAGCTATAATAATCCCTACAACTATCACAACAAGATTCCAAAAAGGCATTGGCTGAATGAAGCCATACACACTCCCAGTTCCTCCAGCACCTATAAGCATTGAAATAAAATTTGTTTTTTTATCTGTCCCATCCTCACTTTCATTAAAAATGTGTTGGTTAGACAAAACAAGAAATCTTCGGTGTTACTAATATAACGATATCCTTACACTTTGTCAATAGTAGTATATTATTTATAACTGTTTTTAATTTTTCTGACATTTTTACACTGTATTATAAAATTTTCTATATATTTTCAATTCGAAACAAACGCCCCAGTCGCAAAACTGGGGTAATTTTGTTGTTAATTCTGGCTAACAAACAGCCTCATCGATATAAGTTACTGGTGTTGCCAAAATGTATAGCAAAATTTCGCACATCTCGCCTCTACTTTGGCAAGTGAGCAACTTTTTGATTTTCGCAATAAACTTTTCTTTGCTTTCGTTAATGGCAAAAACTGTTATTTTGCGTTTAAAAACATTATTTTCAGCATAATCGAAGGCAAAACCTTTTTCAAAAACTCGTAGTTTCGTTAAAAAAGCAGGCAAAGATATCGGGTCGTTAAGATAAAATCCTAATTGGTCTGGTTGCCATTCAATTGGCATTTCTGACACTACGCCCCAATATAGCTGACTACGAATGTCACCTTCTAATTTTTGTAGATACATTTCGGTTTCTAAATCGATATACATATCACTCCTATCTGTTAAATTTCTTTTACATGTCCATCATAACTCTCTGTAGCAATGAAGTCCAGCCTATTTTTGAGTTTAATTTACATCAGTATTTGGGCTAAAAATTAAGATTTTTTACTGGTATTTTTGTGAAAATATGGAGTTGTAAAAAGCTCAACTGCTGGAGATTTTCGAAAGGCAATCCATCACAACAGAAGCAAAAAAAGGAAATAAAAAGCTTAGAATATTTTCTTGAAGATTCCTCCGCCCTCCTCTACACAGACTAATATTGTGCAAAAATACAATAAGTCGTGTGCCAAAATTAGGCAGAAACAGCGGTGTTAGTGCAAAGTTAAGCAACCCGAACCGAAAGGCGAAGCGAACGCAAGAAGCTATCGATTTACCTTAAATATAGTTAAACGAAATAAAAACTGAACAATTTAATTGCAAAATTCAAACCAGTTCCTAATAATATTTTAGAAAAGTCCGTGGACTATTCCAGATTCAATCTATTATATTTTACCTTTCTCTACTGTGTAAAAGCATTCACCCAACCAAAAAGCCCGAGTCTCCTCGAGCTAAATGTGTGTGTTAGACTTTAACACAAAAATAACTATTCTTGTTATTTTGCAGATATAAATTATTGTTAACGGTTGATACTGTATTTTTTCTCCCTCCTCATAAATGCATCTTCTCCACCTTCCAAAATATCACATACATGTTCCCTGATGTTGTATTTTTGAAGTATGAATTCAGATTTAGAATTATTATTACGATTCTCTAAAGCACCATTTATATAATCAAACTTCTTACCATTTTGATTTGGAGAATTATCAGATTGCTGATTAGCTACAATAATATTTTCCGCGTCACCAGATACAACTATATTAGGATTGTGAGTAACTATGATTATTTGTCGATCCTCTTTAGTTTCTTTGATGTATTTTGTCAATTCAGTATATATTGCCCTATTATCCAAACTATCTTCAGGCTGGTCAATTAATACTGGGATTTTACTATCTGAAAACTCTAATATTAATTTTAATACAATAAACGCTTTTTTACCAGGAGACATTTGTTCAAATTTATCACCTTGATATTCAATCACAAAACTATATTTGTAAAAATTAGTAGTGAGGAAATGCTCAATGTGACTAAATTTATCTTTATTTCCATTAAACGCAAGACTATCCTCGTCAAATATTGAATCAACAACTTCCTCAAAAGAACCTATCATTTTTTCTATAAAATCTTGTTTTGAACGACCTCGAGCATTAATATAATAAAATTCATCCTCTAAATCAATTAATGAGAACTTGACTGAAATCTTTAAATCATCATCTTCAATCTTGAAATCATTCAATAATTCAGTTCTAATATTAGAGTATTCCTTATATTTCGAAATAATCTCTTTTTGAATTTCTTCTGTTGCTTTATCTAATTCATCCCTTCGTTTTTCAAACGCTTCAATTTTAGCCAAAATATCAACTTCATTCTTAATTAAAGAATTTAACCTCGCTATCTCTGAATTATTTTTCATTGCTTCAACACATTTCTTGTATATGTCATCATTTTCTATATCCGCAATTTTATTTTCACTATCTTTAATCAGACTTTCTTTCTCCAATTTTATTACCTTAATTTCATGTTTCTGCTGAGCTCTAACAGAATCATGCAATCGAGCTATTATTTGACCAATTCTGACTCTTAAATCTGGAGATGGAGAATTTATTCTATCAAAACTTTGAAATTCAAATGTAATTGGAGGAATACCCAATACATATCGCAAGTCAGATTCATGAATTTCTTTTTGTTTTTTCAATAACTGCAATTCTTTATTTTGATTTTCAAATAAATCTCTTTCTTGTTCCGTTATCTCACTAGCATTTAATAATTCTTTTTTCTTTGATTCATATATATCTATTCGATTTTGAGTAGCTTGTTTTTCTGCTTCTGGCTTAATTAGCTCATGAATATTTTTTTGGTTCTCTTTATAACTATCAAGTAACCCTCTAATTTCAAGACGTAAAGCAGTGCAATTTTGTTCATATTTCTTTAACTCAGAGTCCATTGCCTTGGATTGAATAATATTTCCTACCAAATCTTTAAGTTTCTTATTGTCTCTGGCTAAAGCAAACATATACTCTTGAGGTATATACTCTATCTGTCTGGAATTATCTTCTTGCTGGTCTTTCCAAATAATATGAAAGTCATCCATATTCTCAAAAGAATATGAATTATCATTCAGCTCTCGTCCCAGTTTTTTAGCTATAGAATTCAATAAAGTTGATTTGCCAGTTGAGCGTCCACCAATAATTGTATTTAGATTTTCAGATAAATAAATATCTTGACCATTATATAGAATCTTATCAATGACAAGTTCATTCTTTTCGAGAGTTGGTTTTTCTTTCTCAACACTAATTCGATATTCTGGTTCATACTTTATTTGTTTCAAACCATCAAAAGTTAAATCTGCTTTCACCCAAGAATATTTACTTCCTATTTGCTCCAAAGAGTGAGAATCTGAGGATTGAAGTAGTGGTCTTATATGCGGGGATTTATCAAGCCAAAATTCTCTATCTTTTGTGATATTTACTTCATTACTAGAATGAATCAAAAAATCAGAATTGATACAAATATCTTCATAAACTGCCTTATTTTTAGAATCAGAATCACTAGTTGCACTACCGTGACCTCTCGAAAGAAAGCCAGTTAGAAAACGACCATTAAGTTCTCTATCGCTATTTAAGACTTTTAATAAATCTTTAAAAGGAATATGAGCCTTCTTGTCTATTTCAGTTTTGCTTAAACGATTAAATGATTTTTCGCCATCACCAATATTAGCCTTTAAGTGACCAAGTAAATTTTTTACTATGTCGTCTTGAATCTCATTATCAAATACTACATGATAGTCAAAAAGTTCATCAGATTTATTAATATTTGATAACCTAACCTCAAGATTTAAAAAAGTTGCAATTCCTTCTTTATTCAATCTTTCCTTTAACTTAAAATCATCATCATTAAAGTTAAAATAATTAGTCAATCCAACAGCAGAGATACCTTCATCCCTTATCTTTTGAATGAATTTTTCTACATCTGGACTTCCATCGGACAGCTTATCAAACTGATTATTTAATACTGTATAGGGAGAATGAATATGTAAATCCCATTTTCTAAACTCTGAACCTCTTTGAATCATTGAATACAAACCTTTCTACATCAATTATCTTATGCAAATTCCTATAATTACTCGCATTTCCTACAGGCTATGCTAAAATTTCAGATACTATCTCTTCACGCCATCCATTTTCTATCCTATCCTCTTTATTCAAATATCTATCAAGCGATGAATCTGCACGATTGAAAACAGATTGGTTTAGAGCTATATCCAACGCTAACAATAAGCTGGATTTTCCACTTTCATTTTCTCCTACAATAACCGAAATTTCATCATTGAATTTTACTTCCAATTCTCTAAATTTTTTAAAACCTTTAATTCGAAGAGCTTTTATTATCACGATAAATTACCTCTTTTGTTTAGCTATCTATACATTTATTATACCACTTTAAAGCCTACATTTGCTTCATACCAAAAATTTTCGAAAAAAGTATTGGAAGTCTAAATTTTTTACTATCGTTCGACATCACACCTATTATATCCAAACTTATGCTTTATTAGGGACATTTTTAAACGCAGTTTTTCTTTAGATTTTGAAAAATATTGTGCAAATACAAAATAAGTCGTATACCAAAGTGGAGCTGAAAAACGCCCCACGCACAGAACTCGAAAATAATCTGAGTTCATACATCTTATGAGTGAATTAAAAGACGGTTCAAAAAATGAGCCGTCTTTTTTCTATTATTCGTCAAATATATATTGATTTTTGGGGGATTAGATACCTTAGATTTGAATAAGAGAAGATAATCTTAGTTTTATCTGGCAGTATAACTAGACTGTAACTCCTTAACTTATTTTTTTTCTTTTTCCGCCTTACGTTTTTCTTCATGCTTATCCAGACTTTTTGAAAAGAATTGCTCGGTTAAATCTGTCAGCCAATCTGCAAAACGTTCGCCTGCGAATTGAATAGCGATAAGAATTCCAATTACTACAATAAAAACCAAAATCAAGTAATTATCCAAGTTGGCCATTTTAATTATTTTCTCCTCGTTTTCTTTCTTCTACTAAAATATCTTTAAAATCGTCATCTTGCCAAAGTGTAAAAAAAGTAATTCCACCAACTATAACAGAGACCATCACACCTGTAAGGCTACTTCCACGCTTTTTCGAAACCAGTTTGTTTATCTCTTTACCTGCGGATTTAAATAGCCCAGCCGAGAGATACGAATCAGGGTTAAATACAGAACCTGCTGTATAGCTTTGCCCGTAATAAAGTACCGAACCATTATCTCTGAATCCGTAAAATAGAAACCCAATGATGGCTATTGTTATAATTGCTAATCGAATTTTAATGCTATTTTTCATATTACTTTACCTTTTACGTTAATTATAATCGATACCTTTTCTCGTTATCGCAACGACCTTTCCTTTACTAAGAAAAACAATCACTGACTTACCGTCTTTTAATTTGTAAACGTAGTAGTCTGTAATGATACCATTTATCCCCACAGTCCAATTTGATTTCTGAGACAGGATTGATTCACTACTGGATAAGTCCATTTTTAGTAATTTTTCATATAGCTGGGTAACATCGCTAAGAGAAGAGGACTTCTCGTGTGGTGCTCCAACTGCCTTAATCAAGTCTTTTTCGGTTAGCTCATTCTGAATACTTGGAAAATTCGATAAAACTAAATCCTTTCTCTTATTTGCGCAAGAAACAAGTAACAGAATCATCACTAAACATGTAATCACCATTCCTAATTTTTTCATCATTATTCTACCTTTTTAAATTCAAACTTTAATGAATTTTCTCCAATCATAAAACCATTCTGGTTATCAGAATTATCATTCAATGGCTTATTTTCGAAATATAAAGTCTTTTGGTCATCGGACAGGGTTGCAATTCCGGAAATATTTTTTCCTTCAATTATAATTTTGTCGCCTTTTTGATGCCATTTGGCGGAGAAAGTTTCGCCGTTATCCATTGTTAAAGTTCCGTCTTTTTTTATCTCCATAGTAGCATTCCAGTGAATATATTTAGAGATAATTGAAGCAAGGTCGGCTTGTCCAGTTGCTTTACCTGCAATTTTTGCACCATCTTCTCTAACACTTCCTTGGTCGAAGATATCGGTCTTCCACTTGCCTGTGAAGTTCTTAGGGGAACTACAACCTAAAAGCATAATACATGACAGTAAAATTATAAATGAGAAAAATAGCTTTCTTTTCATCGACACTTTTCCTAATAAATTACCAATATCTATCAAAGGCACTAAGAATATAGCTTAGGTCTTTGGATTGTTCTTTAATCTTCCCACCAACGACTAATTGATATTCAATTCCACCAAGAAAACCACCTGAGCTTTCAATAATCTCGACCAATTCACCACGAACAACTTTTTGATTTAAACGAGCATTCATTTTAAACCTCTTTCTATTCTATCTCGAACTATATTGCATAATTCGTTCTACAATGGCGTCACGGCGTTTAATGCTTTCAGACAGTTTTATCGCGCCATTAAGACCATACCACATTTTCGAAAATCCAGAATCACCCAACGCTATTAGTTGAAGTCCACATTCATCTTCGAGTTGATAAACATAAACCTGAACTGCATAAAATTGCGGAGAGAATAAGCCAGCTTTACCTTTAATGACGATTTCTATATCAGCTCTATCGTCAAAATCAGCTAATGCACCCGAACTACTCTGAATAGCTTCTGGGGTTGTTTTCCACTCGGCGCAAATTTCTTGAAGAATCACTCCAATATCAGAAACCGAAAGTTTGGTTGTCACCTCAACTGAGTCGGCTTTTAAGTCGTTAAGTCCCATAAAGAACCTCCATTTTTTTATTTTTCACTCAAAAAATCCCTGCTACAATAGGGGCTGAGCTTGTTTTAGTTAACGGTCGTCAACTAAAACAATGAAAAAATAAAAATGCCAATTCAACAAGGTAACTAAAACCTTATTAAATCAGCATTTTAAATATTTTTATTGATAACTTTGATTGTTTTAACAAACGACCGTTTGCTAAAACTGTTGATAGGTTTAATTTACTATTTTTCTAAGGATTTGTCAATCAATTATAGGTGATTTTTTCTATTTATTTGAATGTTATTGCGCTTTAGCACATTATATATGGTTGCGGTGGAAATATTTAGCTGATTCGCAATATTTCGGACGGACATTTCTTTTTGCTGGTATTGTGTAATAATTTGCTTTTCTTTATCTTTCGCTATTCCTTTATTGCCAAGCTTCACACCTTTTTCTTTCGCTTTACGGAGTCCGTCTTTAGTGCGTTCAGAAATAGCTTGAAGCTCCCATTCTGCCACATAACCCAACATCAAACAAAAGAATTTTCCAGTTAAAGAATCTGTTTCAATATTTTCATGAATAGATTGAAGATGGATACCATGTTTAGTTAAATCTTCAATAATAGCAGAGAGGTGAAGCATTTTTCTGGTAAGTCTATCCAATTTATACACAACAAAATTTGTTTTAACACCTTGCTGGGCATATTTTTTCGCCATTTTTAAAGCTTTGTCAAGTTGTTTTCGCTCCTGATTTCCACCAGAATCTTTTTCAATATAGAGTTTATCGCAAAAGCCGAGTGCTTCTTTTTGAACGGATAAACCTAATTCTTGCCGATTATCTGTTGAACTGACACGAGCATAGCCGATAGTTATGGTTTTGATATTTTCTAATTTGTTCTTATGATGATTTGTCAAAATTTCTCCTTTCCTTACCATTGTAGCAGGTAGTTATATTTTAGAGAAAATTGAAAAAATGAAAAAGACCCACGAGGGTAGGTCTTAAGTTAAACAGAACGCTTATTTCGTTTACGCTCTAAACGCCTTAGAATACTTTGTTTATGCAAAACATATTGTTCTTCAGTTAAATCTAAAACTTCCATTACAGCAGTGTCTAAATCTGCTCCGTTTCTGGAACTTCTGAAATCAATACCTTGATTTTGACACTCCATCGTATGAAGAAGAAAATCGTTAAAAACTTTCACTGCTTGACTATTCTTTTCTCTTAAAGCATCTTGCTTTTTCTCGTTAAAACCTGTTAATGCCTGAATTTTTTCAGCATCATCGATATAAGTTAATAATCTACGAACAAGATTTTCTTTTGAGTAGGGATTAGCTGCAGTATCATTCCAAATGATTTGTTTATAGCGTTTTGAATACATGTGAGTTACCTCTAAAAATAGATTTCTACCGCTTGCTCGGTAGATTGTTTTATTTTCTACCGAATGCAAGGGATTAACTATTCTCAGAAGTTCTCTGGAAAGTTGCGAAAATATTAAATTTTATAGCTTTATTATACACTAATATTTATGTTTTGTCAATGTCTGGAATGTAATCCAGCCATTTGTCTCTTTTAGGACGAACATTTAAAGAGTAACCTGTTCGTTCTGAAATCCACTGATTGATATCAACACTGTCCGCATTGCTACCAGGTATGGTGTTAATACGATTATGTTTAGAATCTCGGTATTTGGCTTGCGAAAACATATTGAACGAAGTTACCCAATCGTCCTTGTCTTCACCAATCACACTGACATCAACTTTAAAACTTTTACACGGTGCAGTCAAACGATAAGAAGTTTGAAAGACGGGACATTTGCGGATTTGTTCCACTTCTAATTTTACTTCGTAGTAGCGGTGATGTGGTATATCGTGAACGGAATGAATCAATTTGTAAGGGTAGATGCTGTCGTAACTTGTATCAAGCCTCGAGTGAACTTCCAAGTCTTCTCCGTTAATTATAACCTTCAAATGATGATTTTCAGCTTCCTCTTTTGTTTCGAAAGAGAAAGAATAGGTCAATTTTCCATCTTCCATCAATCTTGGATTAACAAACTTTGACTCAAAAACAGTTTCACTTTTGATAAGAAAATCTTTTATAGTCTTACGTGGAATGATGCGGATTTTGCGTCTGAAAGAGTCAAAACATCTGCCCCGACAAATAGAGTCAAACATCTCACTTGAGACCTCTGGCAAAGAAGCGATTTCCTGAAGTTCTGGTTGGTGTTTCTTATCTAAATTTGAGATATAAGTAGCGATAAAGACTAAGGAGGTCGCTAAAAATCGGTCATATTCCTTATTTTCATAGAGTTCTTCCAGCTGGTTGACATCAATTTCCCAGCGATTCTCAATATGAGGATTTTCGATGAATTCAATAATTTTGTAAGTTGGAGAAGTGAAAAGCTCTAATATTTTACGACAAGCGACTGATTTCGAGAAATAGGCGTCATCTTCAATACTTGAAAACTGCCCTTCCACAGTCGAAATTCGCTCTATATAATCATCTTTTTGTAAAAATTTTAGGAGGGATAGATGGATTTTTTCTGTTCCCTTACAAATCTTACTACAGTAAGGTTTATCCAATATTTTCTCGCCATCTTCTCCATTATATTTTTCGTCCAACTCATCATTTGAATCATAAGACAAGATACGCAATATCATTGTTACGACACTTTCTTGGTTTTTCTTAAATTCAAAATCAGAATTTATTCTCTCAAAAAGTGAATTATTGATAATTTGGCAAAAAGTTCCTAATCGAATAAACTCCATAGCTTTTTCCTCCTCCAACTTGTAACCACAACTTTAAGCTCTTTTCTCACAACGACAGGACAATCAGTCGGTGATATACTTAAACCATCAGTTAGATAACAACATTATACCACACCAGAGCTCAGGTGTGGTAGGAAAGGAGGACTTGCCTATCGGCGAATAAGACCAACATGCATTCCATAAAAATAAAGGAGAAAAACTATGCTTCCACAAAATACTCAAAATCAAACCGATATCACTCATCAACTGGCGAATCCATTTCAGCTTGAAGTCGCAAAAACTCTATCCAAAGATATGGCTATTCTTCAGAAGAATCAGCTTCTGACGGCAGACATTCTTAACAAAGTAGGCGACCTTTCGAAGCTCGAGGCAGATATTCTGGCAAAAACTCCCCATGCCAAGGAACGCACAGATTTCATCATCAAGACTTTTGCTTTGGTCGCCTCCCAGCAGATAAGATAGGAGGTTCCCTATGAATGAACTTATCTTGCCCATAATTTTTGCCGTTTCTCTTGGCTTTGTGGTTGGCGTTATTGCCTTGTTGGTATATCTTGATTCTCAATCTAAAAAACAACCTGTCAAAGAGAAAAACAAAAATCTTCCTCCTGTTTACACTGAAGAAGAAATTGAAATAGCTCAATTTCTCGAAAAAAGGCAAGCCGTCAACGAGGCATTCCTCTCAGCTCAGGCGGAACTACTCAAAGAACTTCGAAAGTGAAGTAATTTTTACATCACCGAACAAAACAGCAATATGATAGCACCTTAACAGATACAGCACTATTCTCATCGCTCCTAATCCATAAACTGCTTATGCTCCCTTTTGTCAGCGGTTTCTGGTATGCTCGGAGCGTCACAAACAGAAAGGATTTTAAAATGACACAACCAACTCAACCAAAGAAATTCAAAACCATCCTCGCTGATGTTCCCTATATGAAGAACCAAACAGGTAGCTACGGAGCCTGCAAGCATTACAACCTGATGAGCCACGAGGAAATCCGCAATATGCCCATCAAGGACATCGCTGCAGACAACGCTCATCTCTGGTTTTGGACTTCCAACTCTTATATGGAAGAATCTTACGATATTATTCGGGCGTGGGGCTTTGAGCCAAAAAGCATTTTTACTTGGGTTAAACCAACTCTGGGCTTGGGAACTTATCTTCGAAATTCTACCGAGCATGTCATTTTCGCAACTCGAGGAAAAGCTCCCATCAAGTTCAAGGGACAGATGAATTGGGGTTTCTTCCCCAAACAAGACCACAGCCACAAGCCCGAAGAACTCTTCGCTATCATCGAACGCTGTTCTGAGCCAGATTATTTAGAGCTCTTTGCACGGCGACCTGTGTCTTCCAATAAAAAATGGGCTATATGGGGTAATGAAGTTGAGAGCGACATTATTATCTCTCACTATCCCGTTCCTCAATATTCTAAAAATCCCATTGACTACAGAAAGGCAGATGATGACTCGTGCGAAAAATAGTTGGCTACACCTTGCTTTTCGTTCTGCTGGCATATTTAGTCAATCGGGCGATTTACTGGCTAATCGAAATTGCCCTACCATTAAGCTTGCTTGCCGTATTACTTGGTGGCGGAATGCTTGCTTTTCGCTACTGGAAAAACAAAAGAGATTGGAGGTGACCAATGAAACGCCCAACAAATTTTGAAATTTATGAAATGGATTACACTCGCCCCGTGGAATTTCAAGACATACTAGATTTGATGGTGCGACTCTCAGGCTACACCAGACGCCAGCCCTTCGTTTTGGAGATTCGTTTAACGAAAAATGAGGTGCGATATTTACTTCTCAGTAGCCCACTGGACACGCCCTATTTACATAAAATGTTGCAGGTTTCCAATGACATTCAGTTTTCGAAACTTCACCCTAAAAAGCGAAAACCGTCCGAAAAATCGTGGCATGTCGCCATTAAACGCAACCATTTTAGTCTCAAAACAGATGGCGTTGAAAATTTCACTCGTTCCTTTTTGGCACTGAGTCATCACCTAAAACCGCAGGAAGAAATTTGTGTACAGGTTGTAGTGGGCAAGTCGCGTCCGCCACAACCGCTGGCTCGTGATTTATCGCACCTTAACGCCACTTGGTGGCAGTGGATTTCAGGGAATATTCCAAAGCTTTCCAAAGATGCCGACAAGCTGATTCGGGAAAAACTCCGCCACGCCCAGTTTCAAGCAGATGTACGGATTGGTGTGCGAAGTGATAGTCATTTTCGCAAGAATGAGCTATATCATACTGTTTTAGGAGCCTTTCGAATGTTAGAATCCAGCGGTGTCGAACTTTTTCTCAACCCAATTTCCAGCGAGAAAGTGAATAAAGTTCAAATTCCGTGGTCTTTTCCACTCACCCTTTCTTCGCAGGAGCTTGCCAGTTTTTGGCTTGCCCCTATTGGCGAAGGCGAGCTGGCTGGGATTGCTAATATTCACCCCAAAATTCTCCGCCTGCCTTTGGGATATAAAGCGCCAGATGTGCCTGTTCGAAAATTTGGTGAAAGCCTCAAAAACGAACCGCTCCAGATTTTACCTCGAGACGCCACCCAGCATCTCTTAGTGTTAGGCGGAACGGGCGTTGGAAAATCTACATTGCTTGCCCAGTTCATTTTGGCAGATATTCAAGCAGGCAGAAGCACGCTGTTAATTGACCCCAAAGGCGACTTGGTACGAGAAGTGTTGGCTCATTTCCCAAAAGAACGGCGAGCTGATTTGGTTATCATCGACCCCAGCTCCAGCAACAAAATTATCGGTCTCAACCCCTTTAACCTGACTCGCTACACTTCGCCTGAGCTGGTGGCGGATATGTTACTTAATCTTTTTCAAGAACTTTTCAGCGACAACTGGGGTATTCGCACGGTTGATGTGCTCAGCCACGCCTTAACCGTAATGGCACAAGTTGAAAATTCTAATTTATCCCAATTACCTCAGTTTTTAACCAATCCTGTCTTTCGAAATCAACTATTAAGTCAGATTTCCGACCCTTTTCTCTTGGATTTTTGGCAGGGCTACAACCAGCTAAGCGATGCCAACCGTGAGGTGTTAATCTCGCCAGTATTAAACAAAATCCGTCAGCTTTTGCTTCGAAAAGAACTGCGAGCCATGCTTGCCTCTACTTCGAAAAAATTTAACCTGATGGAACTCTTCACCAGTAAAAAAGTAGTCTTAGTTAACCTCAACCGAGGGCAAATCGGGGTGACAAACGCCAAATTTATCGGTTCGCTTATCACCAACTACATCTACCAGCTAACCCTCCACCAAGCCCATCTCGCCCCCGAAAATCGCCCTTTCCTGCCCATTTACATTGATGAGCTGGGGCAATTCCTTAAGCTCCCTGTGGATTTGGAGGATGCTCTCGCGGTGTCTCGTTCGATGAAAGTGGCCTACATTCTCGCCAGCCAGCACCTGACGCAATTGCCATCTACTCTGCGTACTAGCGTTTTGAGTAATTGTCGCAGTAAAATCATTTTCACGCTGGAACACCACGAAGCCAAGGAACTCGCCAGCCAAGCTCCAGAGCTCACTTTCGAAGATTTTATGACCCTTGCACCTTTTCACTTTTATGCCCAAATGCCGATTTTTTACAATCACTTCAAGTGGGTCTCAGGGCGAAGTCTGCCTCTTTCGAAAAATACTCAGCCAATTGATGAACTTTATGCCGAAAGTTTGGAATACTACGGCGACGATTTAGCCAATTTCGAAAATACACCACTTCAAAACAAGAAAGATGAAACGCCACCCGAAAACTTGGGACGGAAGAAGCGAGGAGGACAAAATGGAGAAAATTGAACTAACGGAAAAAGAACGAAAGATTTTAACCCTACTCGCCCAGTGCCGTTATGCGACCACCAAGCAGATTGTTGCCCTCTATTTTCAGGATAGTCAGCATTCGCGAACTGCTTTCCGAAGAGCTAACTTGCTTCTGACTAAGCTCAAAAATCATCAACTGGTTCGTCATCTGGAACGGCGAATCGGTGGCGTGCGAGCAGGTTCAGGCAGTTTCGTTTGGTACATCACGATAAAAGGGTTAAAAGCATTACATCGTCCACAACGCTTTAAAAATAAGTATGAACCCACCGCCCACCACTTGGAACACACGCTGGCGGTGACACAAGCGTATGTTTTTCTGAAATTGTTGGAAGAAGCTGGCAAAATCCAGCTGGAACGGTTCGATTTTGAACCCACCTGCCACCGCACCTACGCCACCTTTTCGGGTAAGAAGATTTTTCTGAAACCTGATGCTTTTGCTCAGCTGGTTTTGGGCGAATACGAGGACAGTTATTTTTGCGAAATCGATATGGCGACCGAAAGCCTCAACCGAGTGGTAAATCAGTGTAAAAAATACATCGCCTACTACCAAACAGGCATTGAACAGCGAGAACAAGACGGTGTGTTTCCACTGGTTCTATGGATTGTGCCGCACGACAAACGAAAAGAAGCGATTTCGAAGAAAATTGAAAGCGAGCTGAATAATTTTCAGCCAATGTTTCAGGTGGTAACGCTGGAGGAATTTAGTGAATGGATTGGAGGACGAACAGATGAATAATGAAAAAGAACGAATTGTCAAAATCGGGCGAGCAACTTTTAAGATTAACCGAAAATTTGGTGGTTCGAAAAGTTTGAAAGAATTACTTGAAAAGCTGATTTTGCAGGAAAAATAAGCCCCAAAGACTGGACTTATTCGCCCTTTCGAGGTATCCTATCCATGGGTTAGAGTGTAATTGAAAGGAGACACGATGACACACAGCACATTGACAAAGCAAATTCCAGATTGGACAAAGGTTGAATTTGAAGGCCTGAGCGAGATTAGTGTTTTGTACTGCAGGCTTTCATCAGAAGATACAAACGAAGGTGAATCTAACTCAATTTCCAACCAACGCTTGATTTTAAGCAAACTGGCGGAGCGAGAAAATTTGAACAACCCAATTGTATTTTACGATGATGGCTACTCAGGTTCAAACGCCCAGCGTCCAGCTTTCCAACAAGCTCTGGCATTGGTTAAAAACAACCAAGTTTCGAATTTTGTGGTAAAGGATTTGAGCCGTGTTTCACGAGACTACCTGCTTTCAGGAAATCTTTTGGAGGTGGTTTTTCCTTCGAAAAACATTCGCTTCATTTCCCTGCAAGAAAATATAGATAGTAACAAGAAATCCAGCCAAGATGCCTATCTCACACCGTTGGTTTCGCTCTTTAACAACTGGTATAGTATGCAGTGTAGCGAGAAAATTAAGCTTTCGAAACATACCAAAGCCAAAAATGGCGAAAAAATCAGCTGGATTACCCCTTATGGATATCTCAATAATCCAGAAAATCGTAAGGAGTGGTTGGTAGATGAATATGCTTCAGAAATCGTTAAACGAATATTTTCGGAGTATATTTCAGGCAGAACGCCAACTGAGATAGCTCAAGGTTTAAGGTGTGACAAAATTCTCACTCCTGCTCGCTACAAAATAAATCTGGGCATTGCGAACTATCGGATTTTAGAGAGCGACCCTTGTTATTGGAAAACTCAGATGATTTGGCAAATATTAGAAAAAGAGGAGTATATCGGCTCAACCATTAACTTGAAAACCGCAAAAATTTCCTACAAACAGCGAAATTGTCGCCTGCGACCTCGTGAAGATTGGCTAATTTTCCCAGATAGCCACGAAGCGATTATTTCGAAGGAAGATTTTGAAATTGCAAGAAAAATGATGGGACACAAGCGAGTCGTTCAAAGGCATAACTGGAAAAACAAAACAGGACACGAAAATTTATTTGCAGGCTTGCTTTATTGCGAAAACGAGCATAAATTAAGTTTTTGCCCACAAGAAAAAGATGGTGTGAACCTCGACCATTATAAATGTTACCATTTTAAGCGAGCTGGCGATACTTGTTCGGGCGGTCACTATCTTCGTAAAGAAGTATTGGAAGACCTAATTTTAAACGAACTTCAAGAACTGATAAACTCGTTTCAGATTAACGAAGCAGATTTATTACAACGCTTGAAGGACAAGTTTGAGATCAAAGAAACCAAGAAGTTCAGCGAACTGCAAAAACAGCTGACCAAAAATGAACAGCGAACGGTAGAGTTGGATACTATCATCCAGCGACTCTACGAAAAGCAACTCTTGGGTGAGATTGCGGATGACCGCTTCAAAAAATTGTGCGACAGCTATGAAGCGGAACAAGCCGAGTTGAAGAAAAAAGTTCAAACCGCGACCGAAACTCTTGGGGTAAAAATGAAATCTGCCCACAACATTGAAAAATTTATGACAACCATTCGAAAATATACCCAGCTTGAGAAGTTGACACCAAAAATTATCAACGAATTGATTGATAAAATTATTGTCCACCAACCGATTGGTAGAGGCAAGAATAGACAAATTAAACTGGAAATACACTACCGATTTATTGGTGATATTTAAAAGAGCAAGTCGTAGATCGCTCTATACATAAGAATAGGACTGCTGAGTGAAGTGTGGTATAATAGAAACATGAAATTAAAAACTACTTTGGGCCTCCTAGCTGGGCGTTCTTCCCACTTCGTTTTAAGCCGTCTTGGCCGTGGAAGTACGCTCCCAGGAAAACTTGCCCTTCAATTTGATAAAGATATTTTACAAAACCTAGCTAAAAACTACGAGATTGTCGTGGTCACTGGAACCAATGGGAAAACCCTGACAACCGCCCTCACTGTCGGCATTTTAAAAGAGGTTTATGGTCAGGTTCTGACCAACCCAAGCGGTGCCAACATGATCACAGGAATTGCGACAACCTTCTTAACAGCCAAGTCTTCTAAAACTGGGAAAAACATTGCCGTCCTCGAAATCGACGAAGCCAGTCTATCTCGTATCTGTGACTATATCCAGCCAAGCCTTTTTGTCATCACGAATATCTTCCGTGACCAGATGGACCGCTATGGTGAGATTTACACAACTTACAAGATGATTTTAGATGCTATTCGTAAGGTACCTACTGCCACTGTTCTCCTTAATGGAGATAGTCCACTTTTCTACAAGCCAGCTATTCCAAATCCTGTACAGTATTTTGGTTTTGACTTGGAGAAAGGCCCAGCCCAGCTGGCTCACTATAATACCGAAGGGATTCTCTGTCCTGACTGCCAAGGAATCCTCAAATATGAGCATAATACCTATGCAAACTTGGGTGCCTATATCTGTGAAGGCTGCGGATGTAAACGTCCTGATCTCGACTATCGCTTGACAGAATTGGTTGAGTTAACCAACAATCGCTCTCGCTTTGTCATAGACGGCCAAGAATACGGTATCCAAATCGGTGGGCTCTACAATATCTACAACGCCCTAGCTGCAGTTGCCATCGCCCGTTTCCTCGGTGCAGATTCACAACTCATCAAACAGGGATTTGATAAGAGCCGCGCTGTCTTTGGACGTCAAGAAACCTTCCATATCGGGGACAAGGAATGTACCCTCGTCTTGATTAAAAATCCAGTCGGTGCAACTCAAGCTATCGAAATGATCAAACTAGCACCTTATCCATTTAGCCTATCTGTCCTCCTTAATGCCAACTATGCAGATGGAATTGACACTAGCTGGATCTGGGATGCTGATTTTGAACAAATTACTGACATGGACATTCCCGAAATCAATGCTGGCGGTGTTCGCCATTCTGAAATCGCTCGTCGTCTACGAGTAACTGGCTATCCAGCTGAAAAAATCACTGAAACAAGTAGTCTGGAGCAAGTTCTCAAGACCATTGAGAACCAAGACTGCAAGCATGCCTATATCCTGGCTACCTATACTGCTATGCTGGAATTCCGCGAACTGCTGGCTAGTCGTCAGATTGTTAGAAAGGAGATGAACTAATGGTTTATACTTCACTTTCCTCAAAAGCTGGCAATTACCCCTATCAGCTCAACATTGCCCACCTCTACGGTAACCTCATGAATACCTATGGGGACAATGGAAACATCCTCATGCTCAAGTATGTGGCTGAAAAACTGGGAGCCCATGTGACCGTTGACATCGTTTCTCTCCATGATGACTTTGATGAAAATCACTATGATATCGCCTTTTTCGGTGGCGGCCAAGACTTTGAACAAAGTATCATTGCAGACGACCTACCTGCTAAAAAAGAGAGCATTGACAACTACATCCAAAACGACGGTGTGGTTCTGGCTATCTGCGGTGGTTTCCAACTATTGGGTCAATATTATGTTGAAGCTTCAGGAAAACGCATCGAAGGACTAGGGGTTATGGGGCACTACACTCTCAACCAGACCAATAACCGTTTTATCGGGGATATCAAGATTCATAATGAAGATTTCGATGAAACCTACTATGGATTTGAAAATCATCAGGGCCGTACCTTCCTCTCAGATGACCAAAAACCGCTGGGACAGGTGGTCTATGGAAATGGAAATAACGAAGAAAAGGTCGGCGAAGGGGTTCATTATAAGAATGTCTTTGGTTCTTACTTCCACGGGCCTATCCTCTCTCGCAATGCCAATCTAGCTTATCGCCTAGTCACTACTGCCCTCAAGAAGAAATATGGTCAGGACATCCAACTCCCTGCCTATGAAGATATTCTCAGTCAAGAAATCGCTGAAGAATACAGCGACGTCAAAAGCAAGGCTGACTTTTCTTAAACCAAGAAAAACCATATCAAAGAACTCCGATAAGATAGCGGAGTTCTTTTTGTCTTTTCTTTTACCCTTCTCCCTTGCATTTTCTCTCTTTTTTTGCCAAAATAGAGGGGTAGAAAGAAGGTAGCATATGTCTAAATTACAACAAATCGTAACATATCTTGAATCAGAAAAACTAGACGTCGCTGTCGTATCTGACCCCGTCACAATCAATTACCTCACTGGCTTTTACAGTGATCCCCATGAACGCCAGATGTTTCTTTTTGTCCTAACGGATCAGGAACCCCTCCTCTTTGTCCCAGCCCTTGAGGTTGAGCGTGCAAGTAGCACTGTTTCCTTCCCAGTTGTGGGCTATGTGGATTCTGAAAATCCATGGCAAAAAATGAAACATGCTCTTCCACAACTTGACTTCAAACGTGTCGCTGTTGAGTTTGACAATCTTATCTTGACCAAATACCATGGCTTGAAGACAGTTTTTGAAACAGCCGAATTTGAAAACCTCACTCCCCGTATCCAACGCATGCGCCTCATCAAATCAGCTGATGAAGTGCAAAAAATGATGGTTGCAGGTCTCTATGCGGACAAGGCTGTTAAGGTTGGCTTTGACAATATTTCTCTTGATAAGACAGAGACAGATATCATCGCTCAAATTGACTTTGCTATGAAGCGTGAAGGCTATGAAATGAGCTTTGATACCATGGTCTTGACTGGTGATAATGCTGCAAATCCACACGGTATTCCAGCAGCAAACAAGGTTGAAAATGACGCCCTTCTCCTCTTTGACCTTGGTGTTCTAGTCAACGGCTATGCTTCAGATATGACTCGTACGGTCGCTGTCGGCAAACCTGACCAATTCAAGAAAGACATTTATAACTTGACTCTTGAAGCTCAACAAGCTGCTCTTGACTTTATCAAACCAGGTGTGACTGCCCATGAAGTGGACCGCGCTGCCCGTGAGGTCATCGAAAAAGCTGGTTATGGTGAATACTTCAACCACCGTCTCGGTCACGGTATCGGTATGGATGTCCATGAATTCCCATCTATCATGGAAGGAAACGACATGGTCATCGAAGAAGGCATGTGCTTCTCTGTTGAACCAGGTATCTACATCCCTGGTAAAGTCGGTGTTCGTATTGAAGACTGCGGTGTTGTTACCAAGGATGGCTTTGACCTCTTTACAAGTACCAGCAAAGACTTGCTTTATTTTGATTAATATTCATCTAATACTCAATAAAAATCAAAGAGCAAACTAGGAAACTAGCCGCAGGTTGCTCAAAACAATGTTTTGAGGTTGTAGATAAGACTGACGAAGTCAGTAACCATATCTACGGCAAGGCGACGTTGACGCGGTTTGAAGAGATTTTCGAAGCGTATAAAATCTTCCCACAATAAAACGCATACTATCAAGGTTTTCAACACCTGATAGTATGCGTTTTTCTAATTTGAAAGACTTTTGGATCAGCCTCTTTAGTTAATCTTCTTGATACTTTGACTAAGGATAAATCCTACAATCATCCCTACCATATTTTGCATGAAATTTGGCAGAATTTCTGGTAGGGCTGCTGCCCAGCCATTCATCAATGTAGAACCCAAGGCGTAGCCCCCTACCATGGCAATCGTTGCTAAGATAAGGCC